>DSLMC04102__coassemble_839_pt1 | contig 28315 bp, 26 predicted proteins | sample DSLMC04102__metabat2_low_PE_042 | metagenome-assembled genome bin DSLMC04102
AGAAACACGGGGAGGGGGAAGAATATGAAAAATTATCAGATTACCGAATGGTGCCGTCTGTTTATCGCGCAGCAGGTCCGCGAGGGCGATCTTTGCATCGACGCCACAGCGGGAAACGGGCACGACACGCTCTTTTTAAGCCAGCTGGCCAAAAGCAGCGGACAGGTGCTGGCCTTCGACATCCAAAAGGAGGCCCTGGACGCCGCAAAGCGCCGTCTTGAAAAAGCCGGCGCCGATGACAACGTATCTTTTATCCTGGACAGCCACAGCCACATGGACCGGTATGCCGCTCCCGAAACGGTTTCCTGCATCGTATTCAATCTGGGTTATCTGCCCGGCGGCGACCACAGCCTGGCAACAAGGCCGGAAACCACCCTGGCAGCCATCGAACAGGGACTGACCCTGCTGAAACCAGGCGGCCTGATCTCTCTTTGTATTTACAGCGGAGGGGACAGCGGTTTCGCGGAGCGGGACGCGCTTTTGGATTATCTGAAAACACTGGATTCCCGGAAGTATCTGGTCATTCTCAGCCAGTATTACAACCGTCCCCATCATCCTCCCATTCCGGTTCTGATCCACAAACTTTAAAAAGCTGTTCCTTTCCCGGCTATGCCGAAAGGAACAGCTTTTTTCTCTGTCAGGATTCCTGACCGGATTTACTTTTACAGGAACACTCACCGTCTGATCCTGTTTTTTCCGGGGATTTTCCGCCGGAACAGTGACGGCAGCCCGCCGAACACCCGATGCAGGCCGCTCCGTTTCTTTTGGCCTTAATCATATAGGAAACGGCTCCTCCCACCAAAATCAACAGAATAATACCCACGATCAGATTAATCATATTGCCAACTCCTTTAATCACTTATGACTGGCTGGAATGCAGACTGTACTGCGCCACGAATTCCTGATCTGACTTGTGCACTCTCCAGAGAATGATCACCGCGAACACAAGAACCGCAATCAGACCGGGCACAAATGCCGTACCTAAAGAACCGGTCGTAATCAGCGTACCGATCTGATATACCAGGAACGCCACCGTGTATCCCGTGGCCAGCTGGAGGCAGATACCGCCAAGAAGCCATTTCCCGCTCTTCATCTCCGAGTTCATCGCGCCCAGCGCCGCGAAGCAGGGGGGCGTATAAAGGTTAAACATCAGATAGGCCAGCGCCGCCACTTTGGTAAGCGCCATAACAGAAGCTACCTCGCTGCCGCTGCCAACCAGGGCCAGTTCGTCAGTGTCGATCAGGTTCGTCACACCGTATACCACAGCCAGAGTACCGACCACATTTTCTTTTGCGATAAATCCTGTAACCGCCGCCGCTGCCAGCTGCCATACGCCGAATCCCAGCGGGATAAACAAAATAGCGAAAGGATGGGCGATGGACGCCAGGATGGAAGTACTCTCCGCGCCTTCCTCCACCAGCTGGAACTGCCAGTTGAAGGTCTGCATGATCTGAACAACCGTGTTGCACACCAGAATGATGGTTCCCGCTTTGACAATGTAGGCCTTGCCTCTTTCCAGCATGGCGACAACGGCTCTTTTCAGACTGGGAACTTTATATTCCGGAAGTTCGATGATAAAGAAAGATTTCCTGAATTTTTGTCCCGTAATTCTCTTAACCAGCAGCGCGCCCAGCAGGAACAGTACGATTCCCAGCAGATACATGGTGGCGGATACCCACCAGGCGTCTGCGAAGAACGCTCCCGCGAACAGCGCGATCACGGGGATCTTGGCTCCGCAGGGCATGAAGGGCGTCAGCATGGCCGTCGTCCTGCGTTCCCGCTCATTGCGGATGGTACGGCAGGCCATGACGCCGGGGATGGCACATCCGGTACCGATCACCATGGGGATAACCGATTTGCCGGAAAGACCCACTCTTTTGAAAATGGGATCCAGCACCACCGTCGCGCGGGCCATGTAACCGCAGTCCTCCAGAAGCGCGATCAGGAAATACATTACCATTACCAGGGGCAGGAAACCGACTACGGCGCCCACACCACCAATGATACCATCAACAAGAAGGGCATACAACAGCGGATTCGCATTTTCCATCATGGAACCAACCCAGCCCTGGAAGGTTTCGATCCAGGCTACCAGCCAGTCCGCGATCCAGGTTCCCAGCGTCGTCTGTGATATGTAAAACACCAGGAAAATAATCGCCGCGAAAATGGGTATACCGATGATCTTATGTGTGATAACGTTGTCAATCTTATCCTGCACATTTTTGTCCTTCGTGAAGACTTTCCGTTTCTCCACCTGTCCTACAATGCCATTGACAAAGTCAAACCGCTTCCGGTCTTCTGCTTCCACCGCAGCCCTGTCTTTCAGATCGATCTGCGCCTGTACGTAAGGCGCTTCCTGGTCTTTTCCATACTGGCCTGCCGCCGCTTTCACAACTTCTCTCAGCCCTTCATGACCGGAAGAAGTGGAGATGGTCTTGATGACCGGACAGCCCAGCTTCTGTGACAAAAGCTTTTCATCGATTTTCGTCTGCTTTTTGTCTGTGATATCGCTCTTATTCAGCGCCACCACCACCGGCACGCCCAGTTCCAGAAGCTGTGTGGTAAAAAACAGGCTTCGGCTTAAATTGGTCGCGTCCACGATATTGATGATAACATCCGGATTTTCATTTTTCACGTATCCGCTGGTGATACTTTCCTCGGATGTAAACGGAGACATGGAGTAGGCGCCCGGCAGATCCACCGCCACCAGAGGTTCCCCTCCGTCATAATAACTTTTTTTAATCAGACTTTCCTTTTTCTCAACCGTAACGCCCGCCCAGTTCCCGACACGTTCATTCCTGCCGGTGAGCGCATTGTACATGGTTGTCTTTCCGCTGTTGGGATTCCCGGCAAAAGCAATCCTCATAATGCAAACTCCTCCTTCATTTTAATGAAATAGCCTTGATTAGTCATGACTAATCGCAGCCTTTTAAAAAACAGTGACCTGCGTCACTATTTTTTATATTGAAATAGCTTTCGCTAAATCAGTATCAATGTTATACCGTCCATCCTTAATGGAAACGACACATCCGCCTTTCAGATGAGAAACCACCGTGATCGGTTCTCCGCTGTAACAGCCCAGAGAAAACAAAAAGGCGGTCAGCTCTTCATCGTCTGCGGCGATATCCTTTACGATATATTCCTCTCCTTCTTTTGCATCCAGTAGATTCATATCCCGCTGCTCCTCTTGATTATTTTTATTATGTACAGTGTTAGTATATTCTAACCACCGATATCTGTCAAGAGCAAATTGTGATTTTTTCTCAACGTCAGCACACGCAAAAAAACACTCTGATCTCTCAGAGTGTTTTTCGCTCCCGCTCCTGCGGGCTTATCAGCGTGCGTTAGAGGATTCGAACCCCCGACCTTCTGGTCCGTAGCCAGACGCTCTATCCAGCTGAGCTAAACGCACATTGCCGCATCATTTTTGCGACAATAGTTATTATACATACTGCCGGCCCATTTGTCAACATATTTTTTCAGTTTCTTCGAAGCGCCTCGATGGGGCTGAGGCGCGCCGCCTTGCGCGCCGGATAAATACCGAAGAAAATGCCCACCGCACAGGAAAACAGCGTGGCCCCCAGTACCATGGGAATCGTAAAGCCGGGGCTGATTTCCATCCCCTGGGTGGAACTTAAAATGCCGCAGATCCCGTAGGCTCCAAGAAACCCCAGGATAATACCGATGAATCCGCCCAGCACAGTTAATATGGCCGACTCGGCCAGAAACTGAGCCATGATGGAGGATGTTTTTGCCCCCAGTGATTTGCGGATACCGATTTCCCTGGTTCTTTCCGTCACGGAGACCAGCATGATATTCATCACGCCGATGCCGCCCACCAGCAGGGAAATTCCCGCCACGAAGGAGATGAACCCGGTGACGGCTCCCATCATAGTATTCAAAAGTTCCATGATATCCTGGAAACTCTGCACCTGGAAATAATCTTCCCCCGCGCTTTGATGACGGGCATCCAGTACCTTCACCACCTGATCGGAGACAGCGGACGCGTCCGCCTCCCGGTCTGCCAGCACCACCACATAGTAAAACTCATCGTAGGAGTCGTCAAACTCCTGCAAAGAGGTATAGGGTACGTCAATGTAAACAGGCATTCCTTCATAGGTGTAGGTGACAAAGGTTCCGTTTTCCGGCTGCTGGGTTACTCCCACGATGGTATAGCTTTTGGACACGTTGTTGCATTCCACATCGATGTCCATTCCCACCACATCATCCGAGCCGAAAAGCCTCTTGGCATCCTGATCGGAAATCACACAGACTTTTCTGGCTTCTTCCACATCCGCCGCTGTAAAATAATGGCCCCGCTTGATCTGGGAAGTGGAAAACATCGGCTGATCCTGGGTGGTTCCCGTCAAACTGAGGGAAAACTCTCCTTTGCCCGTGGACGTAGCGCCGGTGTAGCCGCTGCCCGGCGCCACCGCCTCCACACCCGGAACCTGCTGCGTCAAAGCTTCCATATCCTCCGGCGTGATATACTCGCCCGCGTTCATGGCGTCGTTGCTGCACATGACCTGGATCTGGCCGGCTCCCGCCGTATCGATCTCCGCATTCATCTGATTGGTGGTTCCCTGTCCCACAGACATAATCATAATCACCGAAGCGATGCCGATGATGATGCCCAACATGGTGAGAAAGGAACGTCCCTTGTTGGCCATAATATTATGTATGGCCATCTTAACGTATTCTAACAGATTACTCATGCCGCTCCCTCACTGTCATTCTCATCCCGGGGCGCCGCCTGCGCAGCGTCGCCTTCTTCCAGGCTGCCGATATCCGGTATCACCTGGTCTCCCGCTTTCAAGCCGCTTTTGATTTCCACCATGGTGTCGGAGGAAATACCGGTCTGCACCTCCTGTTTTTCAATGACGCCGTCCCGCAGCACGTAACAAAAAGAACCGCTTTTCCCGATGTTGACCGCTTCCACCGGCACCACCGGCACACCCTTTGCCTGTTCTGCGTGCACTGTCACCTTTGCTTCCACGCCGATGAAAATATTTTCATCCGGATTATCGATCCGCACCTCGGCGCCGATCATGGGCGTCCCTTCCGCATTGGGAATTGCCACCCGGTTGATCTTAACCAGCGTCCCTTCATAAGTGCTGTCTCCCATCTCGATGGTAGCTTTTTGCCCTTCTTTTAAGACCTCGTAATCGTATTTTGACACGGAGATATTCACGCTCACCTCTTCGGTGCTCTCCAGCGTAAACAGCTGCATCCCCTGGGTCACCGCAGCGCCCTGGGCCACCTGACAATCGGAAATCACGCCGTTGAATTCCGCCTGGATTCCTTTCTTTCCTTCCTCGATCAGCTCCTCCACTGACTTTGCTTCCAGTTCAGTCAGGTTGTTTGCCACCTCCATCTTCTCCTTTGCTTCCTCGCTCAGGGAAGCGGGATCTGCCTCGGCAACGGCTTTTTCCGAAGCCAGTTCGCTTTGCAGTTCTGCCAGCGTGGCGGATGCGCTGTCCAGCTCCCTTTGCAGATCCGAAGTGTCCGCAGATACCCCGGACAGATCTGTGGATCCTGCCGCCCCTGTCAGCCCCTCCATGTCCGGCGGCGTCAGCTGCCCATAGGCCTCCTGAGCCGCTTTATAGGCCAGTTCTGCCTGCGTCCTTGCTTTTTCCTTTTCCAGAAGCGCTTCCTGATTCGGCTCGGACGCATTTTTCTTCCAGGTTTCCATGGCCATATCATACTCGTTTTTTGCCTGATTATAGGCCGTCAGCGCTTTATCCCGGATATCCCGCAGTTTTTTTTCAGATTCCTGATATTCTTTCAGCTGCTGCTGATAAGCTTTCTGAGCCGCTTTGGCCGCCTCCTGAGCGCTGGCGCTGGCCTGGGCCGCCGCCTGGTTCTGCGCGTCCGTTGTCCTTTGCTGGATGGCGGCCTGCAGGTCGTAGACATACTGCTGCCACTCGTCCACCTGGCCTTCCAGCGTCTGCACATTGGCTTTGGCTTCAGACTGTTTCTCCAAAGCTTCCTCAGACTGATTGACGGCGTCTTCCAGATCCAGGCGGCCGGATTTCACATTCAGAAGCGCTTTCTGATTTTCCTTCTCCAAATCTTCCAAATCATATGTAACCAGCTGCTGTCCTTTGCGCACGCTGTCCCCCGCTTCGAAATTCAGCTTTTTCACCGTGGCGTTTACCGGTGAAAAAAAGACCTTTTTATTTCTGCTCTCCACCGTTCCCGTAGCGTCCAGTTCTTCCGCCACGTTCCCCTTTTCCACTTCCACAGTTTCCACCTGGCTGGCCGTCTTTGGCTTTTCCATCGTCATGCTGGCCACCGTCAGCGCGCTTAAAAACACCGCAATACCCGCCACCACAAGAATCATCACCTTATTTATCGTCTTCTTCTTCATCGCTTTCTTTCTCCTGTCATGAATAATCGGGATTTTGCACATCTGACTCGATCCTGCCGTCCATGATCCGCACTACCCGGCGGGCCGAAGCCGCGATTCCATCATCATGGGTGATCAGTATAATCGTCTTCCCGTCTCTGTGCATCTCTTTTAAAATCTGCATAATTTCCCTGCTGGAAGCCGAATCCAGATTTCCCGTCGGCTCATCTGCCAGAATCACCGGAGGTCTGGCGGCGATAGCTCTGGCAATCGCCACCCTCTGCTGCTGTCCGCCGGACATTTCCGAGGGCTTATGGCTCATCCTTTTTTCCAGGCCGACTCTCTTGAGTGAATCCGACGCCAGTTTCTTCCTTGTTTTTCGATCCACACCGCGGTAGATCAACGGCAGCTCCACATTTTCCAGCGCCGTGAGGTTCTGGATCAGATTAAAGCCCTGAAAGATAAAACCAATCTCCCGGTTTCGTATGACGGACAATTCATTGTCATGCATCGTCGCCACGTTGACCCCGTTTAGATAGTACGATCCGGAACTTGGCACATCCAAACACCCCAGCATATTCATCAGCGTGGATTTTCCGGATCCTGACTGACCGATGATGGCCACAAACTCTCCCTTTTCCACGGTCAGATCGACATGATCCAGCGCATGCACCGCATTTTCACCCGGGTTATACACTTTACACAAATCTTTTACCTGTATCAACGGTTCCATATCTGTCTCCTTTTTCTGTAAAAAATGGCAGTGCAAAAGAGATGCCAGTACTCCTTCGCACTGCCGGCCCGCTTACCGGTCTTCCTCTTCTTTTTTGACACCGCGGCGCATCTGCTCGGAAGATACCTCCAGAATATCCGCCACGCCATCCACCGGCGATGGTTCCGCGGCCGCGCCAGCCTGCAGATTTTTCATGGCGCCCCAGAAATAGAGCAGAGGCATAATCAGATTGATCACCGTTCCGACGATGGCAAAGGCTCCTCCTGCCAGATTAAACACAGCCTGAGCGAGAATCTCCGCGATCATCAGTCCTCCGAACACGACGCAGATTTTTGCTTTGTCCGTCCTGCTGCAGTTTTTAATACCGACGATGCCGGCAAGCAGCCACAGCACGGAGCTGACCAGGCTCCAGATATTGCTGGCCATCAGATCCGCAGCCGAATAGGAATAGCCGGACTGCGCCATCAGCTCCTCCATCTCCGGCGTCATGGATGATGTGATAAAAAAGTTCAGCGCGGTTCCCAACAGTCCCAGCACGCCGAAGATTACCAGCAGGATCCCCACCACTTTCAGCAGCTTTTTCCCAGGTGTTTTCATGTCATACCCTCCTTCGTCCTTTCCTTATATACGCTTTCATTTTATTTTCTGACCCGCTGTTTGTCAAACGTTTGAAAGAATTTTAAGGAAATCTTAAACTTTTTTCTTTTTGTATTATTAGATTAATACAATGATACATCCGCCGGGGTCTCCTGTCAAGTAAAATGATTGATTTTATTTCCCGTGTGTGATACCCTCAAGGCAGCAATGAAGAAAAGAGGAGCGGATATGAATCAGCAGGATCATCTTTTTGAAAACAGCAAACAACTCTCTCAGAAACTGGCTGTCGCTCTCACCCGTTTTTTCCTGGACGGGCCGCTGGATCCTTCCCTGGAAGAGCGTTACCGGCAGTTTTTGCGCCGGCGTCCCTTCACCGCGCTGCAGTGGATCCTCCATCAGGGCACGCCTGCTCTTTTGGAACGTTATCTTGCCGCAGGCTGGATCTCACGCCAGGATTTGGAGCGCGGGCTTGCACAGGACGATCTTTCTCTTCAGATGAGAGCGCTGCTCCTCCAGGCATTAGACGACGGACAACCGCCGCAAGCTTCCCCGCCTGAATCCGACGCCCTTTCCCTGCTGGAACTGACGCAGCTAAAGCTGTTCGAACGGCTTCCCAGGCTGCGGATGGCGATTTCCCGCTTTTCCTTTTCTCCAACCGAAAAAGGCTCCGGCACAGACGGCGCCGTCATCTATTACAGCCAGCCGCAGATCCGTTCCCTGTTCCGTGAGGGAAGGCTGGAAGCGTTCTATCTGCATATGGTCGTCCACTGTCTCTGGCTGCATTTTGCCGGGCCGTTTAAAAAAAACGGACAGAACTTTCCCGACGGCCTGTGGGATCTCGCCTGCGATATCTGTGCTTTTCATCTGTCGGAACAGTTTTCCCCCCCTTCCCCGGATGATCCTGACCACCAAAAGGATCCTCGCCGGCAGGTTCTGCGCGCGCTTCCAGACAGCCTGGATCTTTCCTCCGCCCCTGCCCTGGCAGAATTTCTCTCCTGCAGTGAAAGCCTTTCGCCTGCAGAATGGTTCGCCCTTTTTACCGTCGATGACCACAGCTGGTGGCGCCGTTCCCCCCATACCGGCGATGTGCAGTCCTGGTCGCGGCTTCGCAGGGAACTGGGCTCCATCCCTTCTCCCTCCCGGCAGCGGTTCGGTCTGAATCCCGGCAGCCGCCTGGAGCGGCTGGAGCTGCGAAGGGAAGCAAAATTTGATTTCAGCCGTTACCTGCGCCGTTTCACCGTGACAGAGGAGGAACTGCAGCTGGATCTGGACAGCTTTGACTATATCCCCTATCTGTACGGCCTGGCCCGCTATGGCAATCTTCCCCTTGTAGAGCCGCTGGAATACACGGAAACCTCCAAGGTGGAGGAACTGGTGATCGCCATCGACACCTCCGGTTCCTGCAGCGCCGGGACTGTACAGCAGTTCCTGGCCGAGACCTGCCGTATCCTCGCCAATCGGGAGAATTTTTTCCGCCGGATGAACGTCCATATCCTGCAGTGTGATTCCATGATCCAGGATCACACCGTCATCCATTCCGTGGAAGAGTGGGAACGGTATATCCGCCAGCTCCGGATCAGCGGACGGGGAGGCACCGATTTCACCCCTGTTTTTTCCTACACGGATCGGATGATCCAAGAAAAACAGTTCCGCTGCCTGAAGGGACTGATCTATTTCACCGACGGAGACGGCGTCTACCCCCGCAGGCAACCCTCCTATGAGACCGCTTTCGTCTTTGCCGACCGGCGCTTTCTTTCGCAGCCGGTACCGGACTGGGCCGTCAAACTCTGTCTGAATCTGAAATAAGGAGAATACCAATGAACATACAAGAAGCAAAAACAGAAATCAAACGGACTCTCAAGGCCTACACCGCCGCCGATGATGACGGGATCCTGTCCATTCCCGTCACCCAGCAGCGGCCCATCCTGCTGATCGGCCCGCCCGGAATCGGCAAAACCGCCGTCATGGCTCAGATCGCCCGGGAGGAATCTGTAGGACTGGTTTCCTATACCATGACCCACCATACCCGCCAGAGCGCCATCGGGCTGCCCACTCTGAAAGAGAAGACCTACCGCGGCCGAACTTACACGGTGACGGAATACACCATGAGCGAAATCGTGGCCTCCGTCTACAACTGTATGGAAACCACCGGCTGCTCCGTCGGCATCCTCTTTATCGACGAGATTAACTGTGTGTCCGAGACGCTGGCGCCGGTCATGCTGCAGCTGCTGCAAAATAAAACCTTCGGCAGCCATCGCATCCCCGAGGGCTGGTTGATCGTAGCTGCCGGAAATCCACCGGAATATAACAAATCCGTACGCGATTTTGATATCGTCACACTGGACCGTGTCCGCCGCATCGATGTAGAGGCCGACCTTACCGTCTGGAAACAGTATGCCAGGGAAAACCGGATCCACCCCTGCATTTTGGCTTTCCTGAATCTCTATCCCGATTCCTTCTATCTCATCCGTACCGACGGCGAGGAACCTTCCTTTGTCACTGCCCGCGGCTGGGAGGATCTGTCGCGGATTCTGACCGCCTACGAACAGAATCGTGATCCCGTCAGCGAGGAAATGATGTCCCAGTATCTCCAGGAAGAGGACATCGCCCGCAATTTTGCCCTGTTTTATCAGCTGTTCCGCCATTATGCAGCAGATTTTGCCGCCGAGCGGTATTTCAGCTCCGGCAACCGGGAGCGCATGTCCAAAGCCGATCCCACCGAAGCCATCGCCGTGGCCGCCATGCTGTTTTCCCGTATCGCGGCCGACGTCCGTGCCTATCGGCTAAAAGAGCATACCGACCGGCGGGCGGCGGAACTGTCCGCCCTCTTTTTCCGGCAGATCAAGGGAACCGCAGAAAGCGAAGAAAACGCCTGCCAGATGCTGGAATCTTTCCTGGTGAAGCAGCGCCAGGCCGGACGGATCAAAGAGGAAAACGGTCTGCTTTCCCTGGAGGAAAAGATCCTGGAATACCGAGCCATGAAAGCGCTGGACCGTCTGCTGTCCCAGGCCCGCGCTAGTTCCTGCTCCTCGCCCAAACAGCTGGAAGCTTTCCTTGGCCGGGCGTCTGCGCAGAAAAAAGAGGAGCAGCGCCGCTCCTCTTTGAAAATATCGGATTTCATCTTCCATTCCTATAAATTGCTGGAAGCATCTTCCCACTCTCTGGCTTTAACCTACTTTACCGCCGACCTGTCCGGCAATCCCGACTGCGCCGCCTTCCTGGCGGATCATCCCTGCCGGGAATTTCTGGATCACTGCCAGGATCTGCTGCTTTTTAAGAAAGAAGAGCAGCTTCGCCAGTTACTGGATTGAGCCCTGCCCGATCCGGAACTCATCGGTAGCGATGGCTTCCACGACGCTCTCGAAGAAAATACCTGCTCCAATGGCGTCGTTTCTGATTTTTTCCACAGAAACCCTGACTTTGGGATTGGCCGAGGCGCCCTGGCGCCTTGCCTTTTCCACCACCTGCCGCTTCGTCATCTTCGCGGCAAATTTTTCCGCTTCTTTATACTCCTCAAACATCCGCAGCTGGCCGTCCTCATAGACGGAGTAGCCCATCAGCTGCGTCCCTTTGTATTCCGCTTTCACCCGTGTCTGCACCTTGGTCACGATCTGGCTGGCAATGGCGCCAAGCGCATTGGCCACCGCCGCGTTTTCCCGGATCACCGCTCTGGTTCCCAGAAGCTTTGCCACCCGGGGGAGAAATACGTGGATGGGGGCGCCCACGCCCACGATGGGAAGTTTGGTGGTGATGGCCGTGGACATCCACACATCCTTCCTTTTGCTTTTAGCATCCTTATAAGACCACTCAATGAATTTTTCGATGCTTTCCTGTCCGGTGACTTTCTCTTTTTTGGGATACTTCTGCTGCAGGAGGATCCTTACGATATTGCAGTACATCTTCTTTTCCACCAGATCATAGACTCTGTCCGGGATCTCTTCCTCTGTCTCCACCACATTCTGAGCCAAACAGGCGATGGCATGTCGGGCTGCCTCAGGATCATAGATGGCAAAATCTCCCTTCACCACCATCATATCCGTGGGAGTCAGTCCGCTTTTGATCACGATTCCCTCTTCCTCCAGCCGTTCCGTGTGCAGCATGTAGATATCCGTATCCAGTTTTGCCGCCAGCTCTTCGCCCATCAGCGGCTCGTCTTCCAGCATTTTGCACAGCTTTTGCTCCTCCGGCGTATACCCTGCCGCATCCTCGATCTCCTTTTGCAGCACATAAAATTCATGAAGCATCCTGGTGTGGGAGCGTTTCTGCGCCGCCAGCCGTTCCAGTTTCCCCGTTACCTGCGGATATTCCTTCGCCAGCAAAGAGATGGGGATCACCCTGCGGGTGTCGATAAACAGTTTCTCATTTTTAAACCGGACGGCGCTGTCTCCGCCCAGGCCGAAAGTGTCCACATACAGACCCTTAACCATGGTTTTCCATTTGCCGATGGAAATTCCCTGCCGCGCCGTCACCGGCCGTTTGTCCCGGATAATCGCCACGTCGGTGGTGGTGCCTCCCATATCCACGATCACCGCGTCATCCTCATGGGCCATCACACTGCCGCCCACCACGCTGGCCGCCGGGCCGGACAGAAGCGTTTCCACCGGACACTCTTTGGCCAGTGTCTCCGACATCAGGCTCCCGTCGCTGCGCACGATGGCGATGGGCATGTTCAGGTTCCGATCCCGCATGACATTTTTTACCGCCTGCAAAAACTCCGCGATCAGCGGAATCAGCCTCGCATTCAGCAAAGTCCCTGCACCGCGCTTGAGCACATCCACCTCGTCAAACATATCATAGGCTGTGGTAACGGGAATTCCCATCTCTCCTTCCAGAACCTGTTTGGCTTCCTTTTCAAATCTGCCGCCGTTGGCCTGGGGAAACACCTGGACGACCCCCATCGCCTTGCACTGGGCAAACTCCTCCGGTATGCGCCGCTTCAGCTCCTCCCAGTCGGGATCTTTTGGCTCCCGGAAAATCTTCTCCGGCTTTGCGTCCAGCACCGCCAGCTGTTCCATATCCCGGAATCCATAGGAAGCGTACACATCTGTCAGCTGCTCCATCATCTGCGGATCCGTACCGATCATCAGCAGTTTGGCCCTGCTTCCCTTATCCTCCACACAGGCATTGGTGGCCAGCGTGGTGGACAGCGCCAGCATCTGCGCCTGCTTTACATACTCCTGGTTCAGCGTGTCCAGCGCTGCGGCAATCCCGATTTCCAGCTTGGATTTCGTCGTCAGCGCCTTCCCCGAGCATAAGACCTCCTTTTTCTCCATATCATAGACAACCGCGTCTGTATAAGTACCTCCCGTATCGATTCCAATTCCTATCATCTTTTTGTCCCTTTCTCTTTTTGTCAACACTTCTGGCATCATTATATTACAAAGGACAGCATCCGTCCAGCATCATAAAATATCGAAATTTTTTCCAATTTCCACAAAAATATGTGGATTTTTTAATCGGTTTCAGGTAAAATAGACACATAAAAAAATACAGTAATGGAGGATATTTTATGAGCAGATTTACATTACCAAGAGATATCTATCATGGCAAAGGGAGTCTGTCTGAGCTGAAAAACCTGAAGGGCAAAAAAGCCATTCTGGTAGTGGGCGGCGGCTCCATGAAACGCCAGGGCTTCCTGGATATGGCGGTAAATTACCTGAAGGAAGCCGGTATGGAAGTCCGTCTCTTTGAAGGCGTGGAACCGGATCCTTCCGTGGAAACTGTCATGAAAGGCGCACAGGCCATGCGTGAGTTTGAACCGGACTGGATCGTATCCATGGGCGGCGGCTCCCCCATCGATGCCGCAAAAGCCATGTGGGCTTTCTACGAGTATCCTGATGTTACCTTTGAGGATCTTTGCATCCCCTTTAACTTCCCGCAGCTGCGCACCAAAGCGAAACTGGCTGCCATCCCTTCCACATCCGGAACCGCTACCGAAGTTACTGCTTTCTCTGTTATCACCGATTACGCCAAGGGCGTCAAATATCCCCTGGCTGACTTCAATATTACGCCGGACATCGCCATCGTGGATCCTGACCTGGTAAAAGGCCTTCCTGCAAAACAGGTTGCTTACACCGGCATGGATGCCCTGACCCACGCCATCGAAGCTTACGTGTCCACACTGCACGGACCATTCACAGATCCGCTGGCTCTGCAGGCCATCGAGATGGTTCTGGACTATCTGCCCGCATCCTATCACGGCAATATGGACGCCAGAGAGCAGATGCACTATGCACAGTGTCTGGCAGGAATGGCATTCTCCAATGCTCTTCTTGGCATCGTTCACTCCATGGCCCATAAGACCGGCGCGGCATTCTCCACCGGCCATATTACCCACGGCTGCGCCAACGCCATGTATCTGCCCTATGTCATCCGCTATAATGCCAAGGATGCCACGGCAGCCAGCCGTTACGCAGACATTGCCCGCAGGATGGGACTGGCCGGCGTCAGCGAAGCCGCTCTCATCAACAGTCTCTGCGCCAAAATCGATGAGATGAACACAGAGCTTGCTATCCCCAAAACCTTGCAGGAATTCGGTATCAAGGAGGACGAGTTCAAGGAGAAAATCGCTTCTATTTCCGAACTTGCCGTGGGCGACGCCTGCACCGGTTCCAACCCCAGAGCGATTACTCCCGCTGAGATGGAACGGCTGTTTAACTGCATCTATTACGGTACGGAAGTCGATTTCTGATTTTTATATTCTCTACAGTCGGAAAGGGCGCTGCATTTGCCTGCAGCGCCCTTTCCCTGTTTCAAATAGCGATAGCTTTTTTCCATCATCCGTCACATTCTTTTTTCCCCAGACGGATTTTCTCCATCTCCTCGGCCAGATCATCTTCCAGATGGTCAAACAGGTAATTGCGCCCGCCGTGGCGTTTCTCCAGAAATTCCTGACGGATTTCCCGGCGCACCATCTCCACTTCTTCCTCAAGTTCTCTGGCCGAAATCAGCCGCCCTCCTTCGCCCCGGATGATCACCTGCTCCAGTCTGTCCGAAGTGGCTACGGTCACTTCATGTTTCCTGCCAATCTCATGAACGGTCTTCTCGATATACTGATCCGCCGTCTCCGCTTCTTTGGTATAAACAGCGTAGACATTGTGGTAACGGATGATTTCCTCCCGGTGGCCTTCCACCCGGTAGGCGTCAAAAACCACGATCACCGTCGCCTTTTTGTATCCCTGATAGTTGCTCATGATGTCCAGCAGCCGGTCCCTGGCTCCGTCAATATTCTCCTCAGCCAGCGCTTTTAATTCCTCCCAGGCAAAAATAATGTTGTAGCCATCCACCAGCAGATATTTTTTGACTTCTTTTTGTTTTTTCCGTGGTTTTCCTCCTTCCCCGTCAGCGGGGAAAGGGGCGGCTGGGCGGACTTCATAATCAGGATATTCCGGCTGTACCGTCCTTTTTGCTTTGCCCGGCCCATAGGTGCGCAGAAAGATCTCTTCCAGCTCTTTATCTGCAGCACGGTTACGTTCATATACCGTCTTGCCTTTGGGGACAGGTACCGGTTCCTGCACCGGATTCTCCGTTTTTTTCAGACAGCTTTCCACGTGCATATGTTCCTTCACCTGATCCCAGCTGACGGTATAACCGGCCCCATGGGCGCAGAACACCGAGCCGGTGGGGTTTTCCGTATCTCCCGCACAATCATAGCCGATGGCTTCGATGATCTCCTGCTCGTTATGACACAGATCGTAACCGGCCGGTTCCAGGAACAGCCGTCCCTGGCCTCTGGTATAGCCATTAACCTTTGCCTGATAACCCCTCACGGCTGCGGCCGGTACCCGGCCTGTCAGACGCGCCGTCTCCCCGTCCGTCTCCGGAGGGTCAAAACTGCCGGACATCTGTTGGATATCCGCCATGGCCCGTCCCACGGACTCCGCCGGGACTTCCAGCCGAAACAGATACCAGGGTTCCAGCAGACGGCAGTCCGCCTCCATCAGTCCCTGGCGGACCGCCCGGTAGGTCGCCTGGCGGAAATCGCCTCCTTCCGTGTGCTTCAGATGGGATCTGCCTCCGATCAGAGTAACCCGGATATCGGTGACGGGAGAACCAGTCAATACGCCGGGATGTTCCCGCTCCAGCAGGTGAGTCATCACCAACCGCTGCCAGTTGCGGTCCAACACATCCTCACTGCAGTCACTGCTTACGACAAAACCGCTGCCCCGCTCGCCTGGTTCCAGCAGCAGATGCACCTCCGCATAATGGCGCAGCGGCTCAAAATGCCCCACACCCTCCACCGTATTACAGATGGTTTCTTTGTAGACGATATTTCCCTCGTCAAACTCCACCTCGGTCTGAAACCGCCGGGCAATGAGACTTTTTAGAATCTCAATCTGCACCTCGCCCATCACCTGAGCGTGGATCTCTTCCAGGCGGCTGTTCCAGACGATATGCAGCTTTGGTTCTTCCTCTTCCAGCATCCTCAGATTCTGCAGCAGCACATGGACATCACAGCCCTCCGGCGGCAGCACCCGGTAGGAAAGCACCGGTTCCAGCAAGGTCTCCACATCATCCTGCTCGCCTCCCAGTCCCTGCCCGGGCCTGGTGAAGGTCAGTCCGGTCACCGCGCAGACTGTTCCCGCAGGCGCTTCCTGCAGCGTTTCGTACCGTCCGCCGGAATAGAGGCGGATCTGATCCGCCTTTTCACTGACGCCATCCCGCTCCAGCAACGTTTTCACCTTCAGGACGCCGCCGGTGATTTTCATATGCGTCAGCCGGTTCCCCTGCTCGTCCCGGGAAATTTTATAGACTCTGGCCGCGAACTCATCCTGGTACAGCGGACTTCCGGTATATAAATTCAAACCATCCAGCAGTTCCTCCACTCCCTGGTGCTTCAGCGCAGAGCCAAAGTAACAGGGAAAAAGCCGCCGCTCTTTCACCAGCTTTATGATATCTTCCCTTTCGATCTGCTCTGTCTCCAGATATTTTTCCATCAGCGCTTCATCACAAAGCGCCAGGCTTTCCTTCCATTCCTCCGATTCCCGGTCTTCCCCGAAATCCACGCAGCTGTCACAAAATTCCTTTCTCAGCTTCTCCAGCAGCCCGGCCCGGTCGGTTCCTTCCTGATCCATCTTGTTGACGAAAAGGAACGCGGGAATCCGATACCGGTCCAGCAGCTTCCACAGAGTCGCCGTGTGCCCCTGAATCCCGTCAGCTCCGTTGATCACCAGCACCGCGTAGTCCAGCACCGAGAGCGTTCGCTCCATCTCCGCCGAAAAATCCACATGTCCCGGAGTGTCCAGCAGAGTGATATCCAGATCCTGCCAGGAAAACCGGGCCTGCTTGGAGAAGATGGTAATCCCCCTGGCACGCTCCAGATCATGAGTGTCCAGGAATGCATCCTGGTGGTCCACCCGCCCCGCCCGGCGGATGCTGCCGCTTATATAAAGAAGGCTCTCCGCCAGGGTAGTTTTGCCCGCGTCCACGTGGGCGAGAATGCCCAGCGTAATCGGTCTTTTTCTATTATGTTCAGACGTATTTTCCATGAAAATACCCCTTTCTGTTTGTAATTTCACTTTTTTTGCAGGTCACATCAATCACAGCTTACTGCCTTTTTGTATCTGCGGCTTTTGTTTTTCCCTATTGCATTTATTTTCTCAAGCTGTATCAACTCTCTCATCAGTTCACGTGCTCTCGTTTCTTTAATTCCAAGAAATTCTGCTATCTCAGCTATTCTGTATTCTCTGTCCGGCTCCATCCATTCTGTTATTTTTTCTAACTGTTGTCTGGTTTTATTTGTATATTTCTTTTTATCAGCGCTTTTTATCAGCGCCTTTTTATCAGCGCTTTTTATCAGCACCTTTTTATCCGTACTTTTTACAAATGATAATTTCAAAATGGTTCTGTCCGGTCCGTATTCTTCTGCAACTTCCGGCTGCTTCCATCCCTGTTGTTCCCACACGCTATAGATATCCGGCACGCCGCTGCCAGCCCTCTCGCCAATACCGATCAGATTAAACATTTTCATCAATGCTTTGTGCACAGGTGTATCATCTATCCGGGTGATCCCTTCCAATTTGAAAGGAATTTTCAGATCTTTCACTATCTTCCCATAAACACGAAAAAAGAAATCAAATAAATTCCCGCTCCAGTCGCCCGAACTGGACTGCAGCCTGTCCGTCCAGCGAATTGCCGGATCAAGGATTTCCCGATAATCCAGAAAATACTCCGGAAATTCATATAAAATTTTATATTCCTCACCAAACATAAGAAGTCCGGCAGCCGTAGGATGCAGAACATGATCACTGGCAGACAGCTTTGCCGCACCTACCCTCTCCAAATATTCTGCGTCACTCAGCCTTTCCCACACGTGTTCTGTCCGATACGCCATATGCCTGTTACGATAAGCACGCACAGTCTCAGAATTAAGCACATCGAGTGGCATATCCTGCAGAATTTTCATATCTGCAGTCTCTTCCGGCTGGTCGCGGAGCATTGCGAGCACCTCACTGCGTTCACAGTGATAATCTCCCTCCCAGTTTCTGCGGAAGGTTCCACTGAACATATCTCCGTTTATATATACCGGCTTCTGCTCCCTTTTCGCTTTGGGGACATGAATAACCATGATAATACCATTGTTTTCTTCATATATCTCCACATCAGTATCCGTCAGCAGATTTACTGAAACCTTATTTTTATTATGGATCGTATCCCAGAAGTCTTTGCGCAGCTTTGCCGCATTGTCCAGCCCTGTCATATACCAGCTGCCGTCTTTATTTTCTTTTATGCCAAGGATAATGATTCCGCCATAGCAGTTAGCGAAAGCCGAATATGTCTCCCACAACGAAATAGGGAGTCCTCCTTTCGCTTTTTTGACTTCGCGCCGGTTATCCTCCCGATACGAATCAAATCGGGATATATCAAAATTCACAGATTTCACCCCTTTCCATATGCAGTATCAAATCATATTTCTGTCAATAAAAATACCCCTTTCTGTATTATACTTTCATAAGCATATCACAGAAAGGGGCAGAAGTCGATGTATTCTACGCTCAGAATCTTTTGATTTTCCGGGTAGTGGTTTTCTCAAACTCCGTATCCCGTACGATCAGACTGTAGATCTTCTTCTGGGGCGCCGCCGTGCGGTTGTAATTGTCGATAACCTCCTGCAGCGCCGCTTTTTTGTCTTTGATTCTTTTTTTCTTTACGTAATCCGGATCCGGATAGATCTCCGCTTCGATCACACCGTTTTTCTCGCGAACGAGGACTTCGCCCACCAGACGGTTGGTGCTTAACGCGTTTTCCAGTTCCTCAGGAGACACGTTCTCACCATTCTTGGTGATGATCAGGTTCTTCTTACGGCCGGTGAGATAGACGAAACCATCCTCGTCCACATAACCCAGATCTCCGGTTTTCAGCCAGCCGTCCTCCAGGGTTTCGGCTGTCTCTTCAGGCATTTTGTAATATCCCTGCATCACACTGCTGCCCTTCACCCAGAGTTCGCCGTCCACGGTCTTGGCCTGGCAGTTGGGAATCAGCTGTCCCACGGAATCTTTTCGGATGTTCCAGCTGACCGTGGTGCTGATCACCGGCGCACATTCCGTCATGCCGTAGCCCTGCAGGATGGTAATATCATACTTGTTGAACAGGTCGATATAGGCCGGATCCAGGTAGGCTCCTCCACTGCAGATGGTGTGGAACTGCTTGCCGAACACCTGGCTTTTTACGATTTTAGCCGGAAGAAGGGAAGCCTCCTCCAGTTTTTTGGCCATGGTCTCGATCATCAGCGGAACCATCAGGATCATTTCCGGCTTGAAAAGCTTAATATTCTTTGCCACCCGCATCAGGGAATCGTTGATGCAGATCACTGACCCCAGGGAAATTCCTTTCAGGATATCCATGCTCAGACAGTAGGCGTGATGAATGGGAAGCACCGACAGGATCACCGTCCGCTCAGGAATCTTCATATCCAGACAGGTGGCATTTTCCGCCACATTCCGGTGAGTCAGCATGACGCCCTTGCTTTTTCCGGTGGTGCCGGAGGTGAACATGATGGTACACAGCTGATCCGGCTGCGGAAGGAAGTCAAAACTTCCTTCGTGTTCCTTCAGCAGTTTCCAGAAGCTGTAAACCGGTTCACTGTGCTCCTGCTGCTGCATGGAAATCAGCGTCTTCACTTTCGGACAGTTTTCCCGGGCCATGGCAGCCACATCTTTTCTCACATCATCGCAGACCAGTACCGTGGAGTCGGAACGGTTGATCAGATCACACACATCCGCCGCCGGCAGATTCACATCCAGCGGTACGATGACGCTGCCGCTGTTTACCGTGCCGAAATAAGCCACCAGCCATGGATAAGATGTCGCCCCGATGACTGCGATATGATTCCCCTGCTCGCCCAGATCCCGCAGAAGACAGGAAAAGCTTTCACTGTCCTGGCGAAGCCGGGTATAGCTTTTGGATTCGATTTCATTTTTACTGATTTTATAGCGAACCGCATCCTCCGGTCCATACTTCTTCTCCGTATTGACCAGAATTTCACGGATTGTACTGCAAAGCATACTCAATGACCTGTCCTTCCTTTCCCCGGAACCTTAATTTTCGGAAACCAGTTTTTCCAGATATGATACGGCTTCCTGCACGGTGCGGATATTGGCAGCCTCTTCCTGCTGCACTTCCACATCGAATTCATCCTCGATTTCACCCAGCATACTCATGAAGTCAAAGGATGTGAATCCCAGATCTTCCATAAATCTTGATTCCGGATGTACGTTCTCCGGTTCTACTTCCACATAGTTGCAGATGATATTAACTAATTTCTCAAACATAATCCTTCTCCTTTTCCTTCGTTATACCAATTTGATGATTTCTCCGATGGTCAGATCCGGGTTTTCCGCACCCTTGAACATGATCTTGCACAGATAGTAATACAGATATTCCAGTTCTTCTCTGGAAACCGCCTTCAGCTGATGTTCAAAATTGAAATCCAGTCCGTTGTCTTCCGGCCGGTGCATCACCGTCAGGTACATGGCCTGGGGGCAGCTGCCGTTGGGATACCATTTGGTTTTGTAACGGATATCTCCCAGCTGAGTCAGTCCGTTCTCCTGCAGCGTCATGGGCTGATAGGTCAGTGAGATCGTCTCATAAGTCAACCCTGCCTGAGGCTGCGGGAATATTTGGGAACGATAAGCAAAGTACGCCGTCGGATCGTAATTGGCATGGCGGAAAATCTCATTTTGCTTATCCCGGATGGCGTAGACGCCGTCGATGAATTTCATATCTTCCGGGAAGATGGTACGGATGGGGAAAGAGTGAATCCTGGTTCCGCCGCATTTCTTCTCTTTTAAGGTGGCGCGTCTTGCGATGGCGTTATTGATTGACACATCTTCAAATCCGTTCATCTTCTGCAGATAGGTACGCAGTCCCATCAGCAGCAGACAAGCCAGGGAAACGTGATACGTTTCACAGAAATCCATCAGCCGTCTGGTTGGCTCTGCTTCCAGATGGAAAATATCCAGCGCGGATTTCGTGTCGTCAGTGGCCGAAAAGGCTGACCGCAGATCCGGGTTTTTGAACATTTCCCTTGCCGCTTCCAGCTGGCCTTTTCCGCGGATACCGCTGAAGATGGGCTCGCTTTTGGCGATTTCCTTCTGGAAATATTCGATATCTCTTGCCTGTGCTTTGCTGCCGGCCTCATAAGCCAGATCTTTCTCCAGCTGCTCGATATAAGAAGCCATATCCTTGGGATAAGGAACGCCTTCGTATTTTTCATTACAGTAAAGTTCAATGATGTCTTTCAGGAAACAGATCAGCGACTGCGCGTCCACCACCATGTGGTGACCCAGGAAATAGATGCCGTTGAATCCGTCCGGCATTTTAATCATAACCACCCGGGTCATGGGAGAATCTTCCATCTTAAAGGGCACCGTAGTCCACTGCTGCATGACGGCATGGGCCTCTTCCACCGTCTTGTCTGTAAAATCGGCGAACTCGATTTCTTTCTCTTCCGGATTCACCACGTACTGATACCAGTTTCCCTCTTTATCTTTGGCAAAACGGATCCGCATCCCTTCGCTTCTGGCATACGCCTGGTTGATGGATTTTGCCAGCAGATCCCAGTCAAGATCTTCTTCGATGGTCAGACTGGTTCCGATGTTCAGCACGGCTGCCGTCGGGCAGAAGGGCAGATAATACAGATGAAATTTCTGGGCTACCGTCAGCGGATACACCTTGTATCCTTTTCTTTTTCTCATCATTTCATGATTCCTCCGATTAATGAATCCAGGGCCGCTTCATAAGCCTGCGTATCCTTGTAGTAACTCTCTCCGTGACCCGCGTCTTTTACAATCAGTTTCGTTTTGGGCGAAGCACAGTTTTTATAGATTTCTTCGCACATCCAGCAGGGAACGAACACATCCTTTTCCCCATGGATAAACAAAATCGGCACTTTGGCTTTTTTTACTTCCCTGGCCGCATTACAGTCGTCCAGACCGTAGCCGGCCTTTTTCCGGTTCAGCCTGTCGGCAATCTGGATCATGGGGAAAGCCGGCAGATGGTACATGCTGTGGAGCACATGGGTGAATACTTCTTTCGCTGAGGTAAAGGCACAGTCTGAGGCGATTCCTTTCACCTGCGGCGGAAGATTCAGACCACTCATCATGCATACCGTGGCTCCTCCCATGGAGTTTCCGTGGAGCAGGATCTGCGCATTCTCCCCGATCTGGGAAATCATCCATCTCACCCATTCCAGTCCGTCTAGCCGGTCCATGGTGCCAAAACCGATATACGTTCCCTCACTGTCGCCGTGGGCTCTCTCATCGATCAGCAGCATCCGGAAACCATGTTTCAGATAGTAATAGGAAAGGCTGCCGTAATCATTCAGTCCTTTGCTGGTATATCCGTGAAAACAGATCACCGCTTTCGTACCTTCGTCCCCTTTGAAATACGTACCGTGCAGCTTCAGGCCATCCCGGGAGGTAATCCACACATCCTCGTGGGGCTGTTCCATCATCCATTCCCGCCTTTCACCCATCAGCGGCACATACTGCTCCCAGTCCACGCCGGACATCTTCATGGTCCGTTCCACTTTGGCATTGTACCGTTTCATGGTCCGGCGGTAAAAATATGCGGTGCCGCCAGCTTCCGCCGCTGCCGCCGCGCCCAGAAGCAGGGCGGCTCCTTTCAGCAATTTACCCATTTTCTTTTCACCTCTTTTTGCTGTCGATCAGTTCTTTCAGTCTCAGCGCTTTGTCAATGTTGCCTTCCACCTTCAGTTTTCCCAGAGTGAAAGCCAGAACCGGATCGGTTTTTCCTTCCGCGATTTTAAATAAGGTTTCCGCAGAACAGGTAAACATGGCGTCCCGGTCAAAATACTCGTAAGGCTCCACATACAGTGTTCCTTCTTTTACCTCCACGTAGAAAATGCCCTCCGCTTCTCCGGTGATATTAAACTGATAAGCCAGATGTTCGTGGATATCGCTTACATCCGCTCCCATAAACATCCCTTTTACCTTTGAAAACATATCTGCGTATGTCATAACATCCTCCTTCTCGACCGTCTTCGAACTTTTTCGACCGCCGGTCATATCTCTTTCCCAGATAGAATATCATCTTTTCGACTGATGGTCAATTATCGTTCCATCACAAAATCCAACGAAATTTTTTTGTTTTTTGTGCATTTTTTTGATTGGCTCACCTGTCGCTTCTGTGCTATATTTAGTAATGAACTTTCAAGCGGCTTACTATGCAAACATCAAGAAAAGGTGGTATCTATGCCAAATCAGTTAAAATATGACCGAATCCTGGACGCACTCCAGGAATTATTGAAGAATCAGAAATTACAGGCGATCTCCGTCAGCGAAATCGCCCACACCGCCGGGATAGGCAAGGGGAGCATCTATTATTATTTTCCCTCCAAAGACGCGATCCTGGACGCACTGGTGGAGCGAAATTATGAAAAACCCCTGCAGACTGCAAAAGATCTGGCAAATCAGACGGAAATCTCCCCCTTTACCAGGATGGCCATGATTTTCCAGGCCTGCCAGACTTCCTCTGCAGAATTTCTTAAGTCAGAAAACCAGGCCGGACCGGATACCAGGGAAAAATCTTTCCTGCATCAGAAATATATCAATCACATCATCACCGAATTAAAACCGGTACTGGCGGAAATAATTCGTCAGGGGATCCGCTTGGGGGACATCCGCTTCTCTTACCCGGAGGAACTGGCTGAGATCGTACTGATCATATTGACGGTGAAAATTGACAATACTCTGGTTCCTTCTACCAAGGAAGAGATTGAAAATACTATCAATGCACTGATCTCCCTGCTGGAAAAAGGAACGGATAATCCATCCGGTTCTCTGAATTTTCTCAAGAGCAGACTTTCCTGACCGAAATGTCTGCTCCTTTTTTCTCATTACAGCAGGAATGTTATTGAAAAAGTCTGCCAAATCTCATATAATAGTAACGATGAAAACCACGTGAAGGGGTAGCAAATTACAAACAGGGAGGTTTGGACATGAGACGAGTTCAGGAAATCATTCACGTAGTCCCGGAAAAACGGGAAGCTTATCTGCAGCAGCATTTAAATCCACCCAAAAAGGTGGCACAGATTATGTGGATCCACGGCATCCGCAATCAGATGTTTTACAGCTTGAACGATCTGATTCTGATGAGTTTTGAATATGTGGGGAAAGAATTCTATAAGGATATGGAAGCGATCGCCGCTTATCCTGAGATGAAAGAGTATCTGGTTCAAAAAAGAAGAAAGGATGTGCCCGCGGAAGAAAGAGATACCACCGACTGGTGGGCTCCCCTGAAGATTCTGGGCAGTTCTCTGACCGAAAGCCCCATGCCCTCCGACGAGGAGGAAGGTATGACTCTGGAAGAACAGTATCGTTCCATGCTCAACGGCTACATGGTGGACGGAAATGTGAATTCCGATATCTCCTATGATGAGGATGACTGGAGCGAATCCATCCATATCTGATGACAAACGCCGCCAGCTACATACACCGGGCCGGCAGGAAATTTTCAGTTCCTGCTGGCCCGGTGTTCTTATACAGAAAAGCCGATAATCTATTCCCCTCTGTGCCGCTTTACGATAAGATAAATCAGAACCGTCAGCAGCAAAAAAGCAATGCCAAGACATGGAAAGTAAACATTAAGCGCCAGCACTCCCACAGCCGGATGACTCAGAACGCATACCATCACAGCAGCCGCCAGCAACAGACTGTTTCCGAAAATCCAAAAAGGCTTTTTGTCTTCCTTCACCTCCCAGGCATTTTCCCGATAACGCTGCCGCTCCAGCGCCCAGAGTAATTCCTGTTCCTGCTCATACCCTTTTACCAGGAAATACGTCCGTCTGGCTTCCACATTCCCCGGAAACCGCACACGGCAAAGGAGCACGTACGCATCCCCGTTTTCTTTTATACTTTCTACAAAAAGTATCTGCGGCGCAACCATAGCCAGATCATACATTTTGTTTACATAATCTTTTATCTTTTCGATCTGCTTTTGCGTATCCGCTGCCATATGGATCAATCCCGGGATACCTCTTTTTTCTCGCACATAATCTCTGGCGTCGATCACAAACATCCGCCCCTGCTCATCCTGCACGAAAAATGTGACATCCTGCATACTCTTCCGGCCGACCCGAAACGCCAGCCAGATGATCAGCGCCGTCACCAGCAGACAGAGCGCCGCCGAAATAACCGGTTTCAGCTCTTCAAAACGAAACATCAAAAAGACCCCGCCGCCAATCAAGACCGCGGCCAAAAGGATAATCCCAGCGATCCCTGCCGCCAGACGAGCCGCATAATGATTCGATTCTTTTATTCCCGGAGACATCCATACTTTCATCCCACATCCCCCCTGCCTTGTGAAAAAGTCCCTGATTTCTGATCAACCTATCAGAACCAGGGACTTTTTTTGTCTTTTTTCTACTGCAGTTTCTTTCCTGTCAGCATCTCATAGCTTTGCAGATATTTGTCAATGACTTTTTGAACCACGTCTTCAGGCAGCGTCCAGTTGCTGTCCGGGTTGGCCTTCAGCCAGTCACGGGCATACTGTTTGTCAAAGGACGGCTGACTGTGACCCGGCTCGTAGATATCAGCGGCCCAGAAACGGGAGCTGTCCGGCGTCAGCATCTCGTCGCCCAGCACGATATTGCCTTCCTCATCCAGACCGAACTCAAACTTCGTATCCGCAATGATGATACCGCGGCTTCTGGCATAATCAGCACATTTTGTATAAAGCGCAATGGTATAGTCGCGAAGTTTGGAAGCATACTCCTCGCCTTTACCCGGATAATATTTCTCCAGATGCTCGATGCTCTGCTCGTAGGAAATATTCTCATCATGATCCCCGATCTCCGCCTTGGTGGACGGGGTGTAGATCGGCTCCGGCAGCTTGTCTGATTCTTTTAATCCTTCCGGTAGCTTAATACCGCAGACCGTGCCGTCTTTTTCATAGCTGGCCCAGCCGCTTCCGGTAATATAGCCTCTTACGATACATTCCACAGGCAGCATTTCCAGCTTCTTGCACATCATACTGTTCCCATCAAACTGCGGCTGCTGGAAAAACTCCGGCATATCTTTCACATCCGTGGAAATCATATGATTCGGAAGAATATCTTTTGTCATATCAAACCAGAATTTTGACATCTGAGTCAGCACAGTGCCTTTCTTCGTCACCACATTGTGAAGAATCACGTCAAAGCAGCTGATCCGGTCCGTGGCAACCATGATCAGGCTGTCGCCGTTATCATAAATCTCACGAACTTTTCCTTCTTTAATTGGTTTCATCTTACGCACCTCGTTTTACTTAATTTTCCCTAAAAAAGCTTACATATATATAAAAGCAGATTTTCGCCTAATAATCAAGAGGAAAGTTTCTGAAGCATCCTTCTTCATGGGAATTAATCACTCCCACCGCCTGAAGGTAAGCATAGATAATGACCGTTCCCACAAATTTCATTCCTCTCTTCTTCAGATCCTTTGAAATCTGATCCGAAAGTTCCGACTGGTCTTTCCCTGTCTCGTACACAATCCGGCCATCCGTCCAGTGCCAGAGGTAAGCCTCAAAACTCCCCCACTCCCGCTGAATCTCCCGAAAAATCAGGGCATTGTTCACTGATGTCCGGATCTTCAGCCGGTTGCGGATGATCCCCGGATCCTGCTGCAGCTTCGCCATCTTCTCTTCATCAAAGGCACAGACTCTTTCCAGATCAAAGTTTTCATATGCCCTTCGGAAAGCCTCCCGCTTATTTAACACACATTCCCAGGAAAGCCCCGCCTGAAAACTTTCCAGAGTCAACATCTCGAATAATTTATGATCGTCGTGTACCGGCACTCCCCATTCCTCGTCATGATATTGGATATACAGAGGATTTTTCGGGTTTGCCCAACGGCATCTTTGTTTCTTATCCTTCCATTGCATCGCTTGCTTTTTCCTTTCACTGTGTCAGATTTCAATGTTTTCTTATAACAGAACTGATCCCAACAACAGCCCCATAAAATACTCCGGCAATTGGCCAAACAATCCATGTTTTTTCCCATTCCATAGTTATAAAACTCCACCCGAGATAAATTGCAGTTGCCGAACACCAATATATTTTACCTATTACATCATTTCTTTTATTTTCAATTTTCTGACTCCTTGTATAGTCTCCTTCTTCTAATAATTTTTGAAATCCGCCATATACAATCCCGGTAGATACAAGTAAATATACACCAATTGATACTAAGATAAGACAAAGATTCACACCAAGTATTGTCAACATTTCATTTTTATCCGACACAGCCAACACCATAATTGGTACTGCGCTAAGAATACAAAGCACTATTCCCAGCACAAGTTTTCTGCTATGTACAGCTTCATACCCTAATTTTTCTTTTTCAACCAATCCTTTTACCCCATAGGCCAGTTCTATCGGTTCTTTCTCAAGAAAATCATATATTTCTATTTTTCTTCCGTATATAATAAAGACCGCTACTGCCACCGCAACCATAAGTAAAAGTATTGTCATCCCAATACCCACTGCAGCTTCCGCAGAAAGAATCATCCCCTCTTTCTTATCCGACACCCCCGTAAGACCGATCAACATTATTGGTGATAAAATACAAAGGGATACGCCTAATGCAATCCTGGAAGATATATTTCGCAAAAGATCCAAATAAACGTTCGCAGTTTCCATAGAAATCATCCGTATGCCCTTTTCATCATCCATCCCCAACTCTGCTGTATTGCATTCCAATATTTCTTCGGTATCTCTCCTCTCTTCAAGAGAATCCTTTAACAGGTAATCTGTACTGACTCCAAAAATGATACTCATTTTAACTATCTTATCCAAGTCTGGTATAGATGACGCGCTTTCCCATTTCGAAACCGCTTGACGAGACACGCCCAGCTGGTTTGCCAGTTCTTCCTGTGACCAGCCATTCTTCTTTCGCAAATCTGTAATTTTATCTGCTAAAATCATACTCGCTCCTCCTTAAGATACTTTTGCTCTTACTTAAGCACCTCAAAGATATCAAATTTAACGGTTGCAAACAACCATTTCCGCCTTGAAATGTGTCAACCAACAGTTTCCATCCTGTTTTTCCTGGCGAAAATCAAAGGTGTCAAATCTTTCATACAGCATTGATAAGATAACGATGCAAACTTTCGGAACAGCTGTGATTGACCACATACTT
>DSLMC04102__coassemble_846_pt1 | contig 27646 bp, 28 predicted proteins | sample DSLMC04102__metabat2_low_PE_042 | metagenome-assembled genome bin DSLMC04102
TGTCGTTTCTTTTTCCAAAACAGATAATATCCTGTTCCCAAAGCGTCCGCCAGGATTCCCAGATTCATGATGGACTGCTGCAGACAGGTAAGGGCCGAAAATCCGGTAATCTCCCGGATCCGTTCTTTTCTGAGACGGATTCCCTTCTCTTTTCGTATCAGTTCCGGGAAACGAACCCGCGTATAGACGGCAATGCCGATCCCCGACACATACTGGGATATCACCGTGGCTCCGGCCGCTCCAGCCACGCCCCATTCCAGACCGGCTACAAACCACAGATCCAGACCGATATTCAGGCCGGCGGACACCGCCAGGAAAATCAGCGGCACAACAGAATTCCCCAAAGAGCGCAGAAGCGCTGCAAAAAAGTTATATAAAAAGATACCGAACATCCCGGCAAAGATCACCGCCGTCAGAAAAACGGTCACCGCAAAAAGAAGCACAAAAGACGCCAGAACGCACTCTTTCAGCGCTTTTCTGTCCTTCTGACCGAAGCGGATGGAAAATACCGTTCCGCTTCCCATGGCCAGCCCCAGCAGGATGGAGGTAAGGAAAGTCATCAGAGAAAAGGATGATCCCACCGCAGCCAGAGCATCGGCGCCCAGAAACCTTCCCACGATCACCGTATCCGCGATATTGTAACACTGCTGCAGCAGATCTCCCAGAATAATGGGAACTGCAAAGCGCAGCATGGATTTCGTCACCGGACCTTCCGTCAGTTCATTCCCCATTTTTCTCATTCCCCTTTCATCATCAGCGCGCCTTCCCGCCGCTGCAGGAAAGGACAAAATAAAAACACCGTCCCCAGGGCTTCTCGTCCCCAAAAACAGTGCCTTTAATGCGCGATCAGGGGTTCGAACCCTGGACACCCTGATTAAGAGTCAGGTGCTCTGCCAGCTGAGCTAATCGCGCTCGATTTATTATTTTTTCAACGTGATTGCTATTATAATGGAAAAGGGTCGAAAAATCAACCCTTTTTTTATAAATATTTTTTGTTTTTTTAATAATTTCTTTCGATCATCGTCTTTTTCTCCCGGACAGCATCTGATTCAGCTCATTTACAGCCTGCAAAAGTCCCATCAACAGACAGTCTGTCTTCCTGTTCCGATAGCACCATTGCAGCAAGGTTCCCTTAAATCCACGGTATCTGGCCATTTGCTTTTCCTCCGGAAAACTTCTTCCCTATTAATATATGAAACAGTCCGCCTGCTGCCCGGATTATCTGCCGGAAATCACCGGCAGATAATCATTTTGCAGATGGGATTCCCCTGGGAGGAAAATTTCTCTTCATATTCTGTCATCACATTCCCCTGACACAGCTTCTCATCTTTATGAAGATCGAAGGTGTCATCCAGGATTTTCCACCCCGCCGTCTTTGCCTCTTCCAGAGAAAACACAAAAAGATCCCGGTTATCCGTCTTGAATTCCAGATGGCCTTCCGGTTTCAGAATCCGGTCATACCGTTCCAGAAACTGCCGGGAAGTCAGACGGCGTTTGGCATGACGGTCTTTGGGCCAGGGATCCGAAAAATTCAGATAGATCCGATCCACCTCGCCCGGCGCGAAAATGTCCGGAAGCTCTCTGGCGTCCACTCTGAGGAAACACAGGTTTGGCAAATCTTCCTCCGTCTGATCCATCTTCTGTACGGCGCGCAGCAGGACGCTGTCGTACATTTCGATCCCCACGTAATTGATTTCCGGATGCAGCCGGGCCATATCCATGATAAACCGCCCCTTCCCCATCCCTACTTCAATATGAAGGGGCGCCGTCCTTAAAAACTTTTCCTGCCAGCGTCCTTTGAACTTCTGCGGTTCCTGAACCACGTACCTGCTGGAACCGATGATCTCTTTCGAACCGGGAATATTTCTTAATCTCATAAGCAATTTTCCTTTTTTCCTGGTATTTTGTAAAATATTTGTATTTTATATTACTATAAAACCGGGACAGATAAAAGGCATTTCTTTTATTTTTTTTCATATTGGGTCTGGTTTTTTTCGAAAAAGAGTGTATTATATAGTGCAGAAGTTTTTGACCACACAAACAGGAGGCACATATGGAAACAGTAATGAAAAAACTATCCGAGATTGAGATTGCCGCAAAGAAGATTATGGAAAACGCCAATGCGCAGCTCAAGGTGCTGGATTCCAAGATGCAGGAGCAGATCAAAGCTTTCGATGAACAGGTAGAAGCTGACACCCAGAAACGTCTGGAAGCTCTGCGGGAAGAACTGCAGGCGGAAAATGAACAGGCACTGAAAAAATTACAGGATGACACCGAACACGGGCTGGCTTCTCTTTATCAGTCTTTCGAAGAAAAACACAGCAAACTGTCCGATGAGATCGTAAAAAGAATAACCGAGGTATGAGATTATGGGAAAAATGCTTTCATACAGCGGTCTCGTAACGAAAATACGCGCCATGAAAAGCAATCTTCTGACGGATGACCAGTACCGGGAACTGGCGGAAATTTCCTCCGTCCCGCTGGCTGTGGCCTACCTGAAACAGCGGCCGGCATACAGTCAGATCTGGGCTTCCCTTGATGAAAATGATCTTCACCGGGGCCAGATCGAAAAGCTGCTGATCAACGCCGTATACAATGATTTTACACGGCTGTACCGTTTTGCCAACATGGAACAGCGTAAATTCCTTGACCTTTACTTTAAACGCTATGAAGTGGCCATACTGAAGAACTGTCTGAACAAGGTTTTTGACCACAGAGATGTGGAACTGGATCTCTCCATGTTCCATGCCTTCTTCGGACGTCATTCTTCTTTAAACATCAACCTTCTGGCGTCCTCGTCTTCCATCGAAGACTTCATCAATAATCTGAAGGGCACGGAATATTACCAGCCGCTGAACCATTTAAGGGAAATCGAATCACCCACGCTGTTCGACTACGAGACGGCGCTGGATGTCTTTAATTTCCGCAACATCTGGACGTTAAAGGACAAACTGTTTCATGATGAAGACCTGAAAGGCCTCACCAATGCGTACGGTCACAAATTTGATCTTCTGAACCTGCAGTGGATCCGCCGTTCCAGAGAATTTTATCAGGCCACCCCGGCCGATATCTACGCTTTGCTTCTTCCTGTTCATTATAAACTGAAAAAGGAAGAGATCACTGCTTTGGTGGAAGCGGAAAACAATACGGTTTTTGAAGATGTACTGAGCCGTACCTATTATGGAAAACATTATCCGCAGCTGTCCGCCGACACGCTGGAGGATATGTATATTTCCATCATGAAGCGTGTGCTGACGCGCAGCGCCAAGAGTCATCCATTCTCGGCGGCGACTATTTACCAGTATCTTTTCTTTAAAGATCATGAAATCCGACGCCTTACTGTAGCTTTGGAGTGTATTCGCTACAGCGTTCCTCCTGAAGAAACAGTTGCGCATATATTTAAATTTTAACAACCCGGAGGTGTACTTCATTGATTGAGAAAATGAAATTTATCAGCATCACCGGTCCGAAAGCGGATATTGACCGCGTCGTAAACGAATATCTGTCCAAATATGAGATTCATCTGGAGAACGCCCTTACCGAACTCCAGAGTGTCCAGAATCTGGATCCCTACATTCAGATAAACCCTTACCGGGAATCCCTGAATAAGGCCAGTGAATTCTGCAATCTTTTTGATGCCAGTACCGTGGACACCTCAGTCTCCCTGTCCGTTGAGGACTCGCTGAAGCTGATTGAATCTGTGGACCAGCAGTATACGGCCGTCACCCAGGAGCTGGAGGACCTGGAGAAGCAGCGCAGCCATCTGGATGAATCCATGAAAAAGATTCAGCCCTTCAAGGCTTTGCATTATAATCTTTCCTCGCTGCTTCATTTTGAGTTTATCCGTTTCCGGTTCGGGCGGATCTCAAAAGAGTATTTCAGTAAATTTGAAAATTATATCTACGATAACTATGACACTTATTTCTATCCCTGCGGCGAGGACGATACCTACATCTGGGGCGCTTACTTCTGTCCCCGGGCGCAGCTGAAAAAAATCGATGCCGTCTATGCATCCATGCATTTTGAACGCATTTATCTGCCGGATGAATACTCCGGCACCCCGGAGGAAGCTTTCGCCTATCTGGAAACGGAATTAAAGAGCGCCAACGAAAAAAATGAAGCGCTAAAAGCAAAGCTGCAAAAGCTGATCGACACCTACAAAGACCGGCTGGCGGCAGCCAAAAGGACGCTGGAAAGCTGTTCCACCAACTTTGACGTGCGCCGCCTGGCAGCCTGCACCAAGGACGATTACGAAGTGTTCTACATCCTCTGCGGCTGGATGAGCGAGCGGGATGCGGACGCTTTCCAGGAAGATATCCGGGACGACGAGAACGTGTACTTTTTCGTGGAAAACTACACCGGACACGAGCTGGGCATGCCGCCTACCAAGCTGCGCAACCCAAAACTGTTCCGTCCCTTTGAAATGTTTATCCGCATGTACGGTCTTCCCGCCTACAATGAGATCGACCCCACCATCTTCGTGTCCATCACCTACGCCTTTATCTTCGGCGCCATGTTCGGAGATATCGGACAGGGGCTCTGTCTCTTCATCGGCGGACTGCTGCTTTATAAATTCAAAAAGATGGATCTTGCTGCCATCATTTCCACGGCCGGCATCTTCTCCACCTTCTTTGGATTTATGTTCGGAAGCTTTTTCGGATTCGAGATGGAAGATCCCATCTGGCTCAGCCCGAAGACCCACATGAGCACGCTGCCCTTCCTGGGAACGCTGAATACCGTATTTATCGTCGCCATCGGCTTTGGTATGTTCCTGATCCTTTTATCTATGGTGTTTCACATCATCAACGCCGTCAAGGCAAAGGATACGGAAAATATCTGGTTTGACCATAACGCCGTGGCAGGCCTCATATTCTACGGTGCGCTGACTGCCACGATTTTCCTGTTCATGTCCGGTCATTCTCTGCCGGCGGCAGCCGTACTGGTGGTCATGTTTGTGATTCCGCTGCTCCTGATCTTCTTCAAGGAGCCGCTGACCAACCTGGTGAATAAAAAGTCAGAGATCATGCCCGGATCCAAGGGAATGTTCTTTGTACAGGGATTTTTCGAAATGTTCGAAGTCCTGTTAAGTTACTTTTCCAATACCCTTTCCTTTGTCCGTATCGGCGCCTTTGCTGTCAGCCACGCGGCCATGATGGAAGTGGTGCTGACACTGGCAGGCGTACAGGCCAGCGGAAATCCCAACTGGATTGTCATCGTGCTTGGCAACCTTTTCGTCTGCGGACTGGAAGGTCTGATCGTGGGAATTCAGGTTCTGCGTCTGGAATACTATGAACTGTTCAGCCGGTTCTATAAAGGAAACGGAAGAGAGTTTAAACCTTTTATCAAAAAAACAGAAAACTAGGAAAACCAAGAAAATTACAAGGAGGAATTCTATCATGACACTGTTAATCCAGATTACTTTAGCTGCAGCATTAATCTTAAGCATCATCGTCCCCTTCGGCGTATACCTGGTGGGCGAAAGAAACGAAGGCCGATATAAGAAAACCATCGGCGTAAACGCGTTCTTTTTCTTCGGAACTATGATCATTGCCGCCGCCGTTATGCTGGTGGGCAAAGTAAACGTACTGGCTGACGCCGGAAACGGAATCACCATCGGCGCAGGCATGGCTTATCTGGCCGCCGCACTGGTAACCGGACTTTCCTGTATCGGCGGCGGTGTCGCAGTTGCCAGCGCTGCTTCCGCTGCACTTGGAGCTATCAGCGAAGACTCCAGCATCCTTGGTAAATCCCTGATCTTCGTAGGTCTTGCCGAAGGTGTTGCTCTGTACGGTCTGATCATCTCCTTCATGATCCTGGGGCAGCTTTAATGAAAATGTACTTAATCAGCGACAACGTGGATACCCAGACCGGAATGCGGCTGGCAGGCATCGAAGGCGTCGTGGTGCATGAACGGGAAGAACTGCGCCAGGCGCTGGAAACAGCCTTCGCGGACAAAGAGATCGGGATTATCCTGTTGACGGAAAAATTCGGCCGGGAATTTCCGGAGGTGGTGAACGAGGCCAGAATCTCTCACAGGCTGCCTCTGATCATCGAGATTCCGGATCGTCACGGCACAGGCCGGAAGCCGGATTTCATCACATCCTATATCAACGAATCCATCGGCCTGAAATTATAAGTATTCCAAGAAGAAGGTGAGAAGATTGACTACTGATGAAAAATTACAGCATTTTTATGATATTTCAATAGAAAGCGCTCAGGAGGACGCCAAAAAGCTGCTGGATACCCACGAAGCGGCGCTGGAAAAGACCTTTGAGGAGCACAAAGAAACGAAACACCGCCAGGCGGAGGCTGAGCTTACCGCAGAATCCGACAAGCTGAAACGGGATTTCAACAAAGAAGTATCCACTCAGCAGATTCAGATCAAGCGGAAGTTTTCCGCCGTCACCGAAGAACTGCGTGAGAAACTTTTTCAGGAAGTGGCAGAAAAACTGGAACGCTTCAAGGAAAGCCCCGATTATCTCTCCATGCTCTGCCGCCAGATCAAAGAAGCTTTGGACTTTGCGGACGGCGACGAGATGGTCGTTTATATCGATCCATCCGACGCCGGTCTGAGCGATGAGATCGTACGCAGGCTGGATCAGAAAGGCTTTGCGCCCACCATTTCCAAAGAGCCCTTTATGGGCGGAATGCGGGCGGTGATCCGTTCCAAAAACATTCTGATTGACAATTCCTTTCTGACATTGATGAATGACGAGAAAGAGAATTTTCACCTGGAGGTATAAACATGAGCAAGACAGGAATTATATACGGAATCAACGGTCCTGTTGTCTACCTGAAAGGGAATACCGGCTTCAAAATGTCAGAAATGGTTCATGTCGGCGAAGAGCACCTGGTGGGGGAAGTCATCGCATTGACTAAGGACACCACCACCGTACAGGTTTTTGAGGAGACCACCGGCCTGAAGCCGGGCGCCGAAGTGACCGCCACCGGCGACGCCATTTCTGTAACATTGGGTCCCGGTATCCTGAACAACATCTTCGACGGTATCCAGCGGCCCTTGAGCGAAATCGCCGCAGAATCCGGAAAATATATCAGCCGCGGCGTCAGTGTTGATTCCCTGAATACAGAAAAGAAATGGCATGTCCACATGACAGTAAAACCAGGAGATGCGGTCACAGGCGGAACGATCATCGCAGAAACACCGGAGACCCGCTCCATCGTGCATAAATCCATGGTGCCGCCCAACCTGAGCGGAACCATCAAGGAGGCGGTTCCCGATGGCGATTATACCATTTTGGATACCATCGCCGTACTGGAACTGCCCGACGGAACCACGAAAGATCTGACGCTGTGCCAGAAATGGCCCATCCGTATCCCCAGGCCCACGCTGAAGCGCTACCCCGCTTCCCGTCCCCTGGTAACCGGACAGCGTATCCTGGATACCATGTTCCCCATCGCCAAAGGCGGCACCGCCGCCATCCCCGGCGGATTCGGAACCGGAAAAACCATGACCCAGCATCAGATCGCCAAATGGTCCGATGCCGATATCATCATCTACATCGGCTGCGGAGAACGTGGAAATGAGATGACTCAGGTACTGGAAGAGTTCCAGGAACTGGTCGATCCCAAAAGCGGCAATCCCCTGATGGACCGTACCGCGCTGATCGCCAATACCTCCAACATGCCCGTGGCCGCCCGTGAAGCTTCCATCTATACCGGACTGACGCTGGCGGAATATTACCGGGATATGGGATACGACGTAGCTATCATGGCAGACTCCACCTCCCGCTGGGCCGAAGCGCTGCGTGAGCTGTCCGGCCGTCTGGAAGAAATGCCGGCGGAGGAAGGTTTCCCCGCCTACCTGGCATCCCGGCTTTCCGCCTTCTATGAGCGCGCCGGCATGATGCAGAACCTGAACGGTTCGGAAGGATCCGTCACCATCATCGGCGCCGTATCGCCCCAGGGCGGCGACTTCTCGGAACCGGTTACCATGAACACCAAACGGTATGTCCGCTGTTTCTGGGGACTGGACAAGTCTCTGGCATACGCCCGACACTTCCCGGCCATCCACTGGCTGACCAGCTACAGCGAGTATCTAAACGACCTGGCGCCCTGGTACAAAGACAACGTCAATAAAAATTTTGTGGATCTTCGAAACCAGATCATGGCCCTCCTCAATCAGGAAAGTTCCCTGATGGAAATCGTCAAGCTGATCGGAAGCGACGTACTGCCCGATGATCAGAAACTGACGCTGGAAATCGCCCGCGTCATCCGCCTGGGCTTCCTGCAGCAGAACGCTTTCCACAAGGACGACACCAGCGTTCCGCTGGAAAAACAGTATAAGATGATGGAAACCATTCTGTATCTGTATAAGAGATCCAAAACACTGGTGGCCATGGGAATGCCCATTTCCGTACTGAAAGAAGACAATATCTTCGAACGGGTGATCGCCATCAAATACGATGTCCCCAACGACAAACCGGAAATGTTTGGACAGTATATGGCGGATATCGACAGATTCTATGAAAACGTTCTGGAAAGAAACGGTTAAGGAGGGTTTAATATGGCAATTGAATATTTAGGACTGGATGAAATCAATGGCCCTCTGGTGGTTCTGGAAGGGGTGAAAAACGCTGCCTACGAAGAAATCGTAGAGTTTTCCGTAGAGGGAAAGGAAAAGAAACTGGGCCGGATCGTGGAAATCTATGAGGACAAGGCCGTCATCCAGGTATTTGAAGGAACGGACAATATGTCCCTGGTCAACACCCACACCCGCCTGACGGGACACCCCATGGAAATCGCGCTCTCTCCGGAAATCCTCGGCCGTACTTTCGATGGTATCGGCAAACCCATCGACGGGCTGGGCCCCATCGTCTCGGAAGATAAGGTAAACATCAACGGCCTGCCGCTGAACCCCGTTACCCGAGAGTATCCGCGTAACTATATCCGCACCGGTATCTCCGCCATCGACGGGCTGACCACTCTGATCCGCGGACAGAAGCTGCCGATTTTCTCCGGAAACGGCCTTCCCCACGACCAGCTGGCGGCTCAGATCGTACAGCAGGCTTCTCTGGGAGACAATTCCGATGAAAAATTTGCCATCGTATTTGCGGCTATGGGCGTCAAATACGACGTGGCCGAATTCTTCCGCCGCACCTTCGAGGAAAGCGGCGTATCCGACCATGTGGTCATGTTCCTGAACCTGGCCAACGACCCGGTGGTGGAGCGTCTGATCACCCCCAAGGTAGCCTTAAGCGCCGCCGAATATCTGGCCTTCGAACAGGGAATGCATATTCTGGTAATCATGACGGACATCACCTCCTTCTGCGAGGCCATGCGTGAGGTATCCTCCTCCAAGGGAGAGATTCCTTCCCGAAAAGGATATCCCGGCTATCTGTACAGTGAACTGGCTACGCTGTATGAAAGAGCTGGCATCGTCAGAGGTGTGGAGGGTTCTGTGACACAGATCCCCATTCTGACCATGCCCAACGACGATATCACCCATCCCATTCCTGACCTGACCGGATATATCACCGAGGGGCAGATCGTTCTGGATCGTCAGCTGCATGGCCAGTCTATCTATCCGCCCATCAACGTACTGCCTTCCCTCTCCCGTCTGATGAAGGACGGCATCGGTGAAGGTTACACCAGAGCCGATCATCAGGATGTGGCCAACCAGCTGTTTTCCTGTTATGCCAAAGTGGGCGATGCCCGTGCTCTGGCATCCGTTATCGGCGAAGACGAACTTTCTCCTTTGGATAAAAAGTATCTGGTCTTCGGAAACGAATTCGAACATCGTTTCGTGGGACAGGATCCCACGGAGAACCGTACCATAGAAGACACGCTGAATATCGGCTGGGAACTGCTTGGCATCCTTCCCAGAGAAGAACTGGACCGTATCGATACCAAGATCCTGGATCAGTACTATAAACCGACTACGATCGACCCGGCTGCCCAGGCAAAGAAAGAAGCTGACAAGATGGCTGAAGCACAATAGGGGGGATTACTATGGATCCAAATACATTTCCCACCAAGGGGAACCTGATTCTCGCCAAAAATTCCCTGGCGCTGGCCAGACAGGGCTTTGACCTGATGGACAAAAAAAGGAATATCCTCATCCGTGAGCTGATGGACCTGATCGATCAGGCCAAGGATATTCAGTCCCAGATCGACAGCACTTTTCGCAAGGCCTACGCCGAACTGCAGACCGCCAATATGGAAATGGGAATCAACTATGTGCAGACGATCTCCTATTCCATTCCGGTGGAGGATTCCATCCGCATCAAAACCAGGAGTATCATGGGAACGGAAATTCCACTGGTGGAAGCCGATCCCATCACGCCTCTTCCCACCTACGCCTACTACAGCACCAGAGAATCTCTGGACCGGGCGAGGCTGGCCTTTGAGCGCGTGAAGGAACTGACCATCCACCTCTCCATGGTGGAGAATTCCGCCTACCGTCTGGCGTCCAATATTAAAAAGACACAGAAACGGGCGAACGCGCTGAAAAATATCACGATTCCCCACTATGAACAGCTGACAAAGGATATCTCCAATGCGCTGGAAGAAAAAGAACGGGAAGAGTTCACCCGCCTGAAAGTTATTAAAAAAATGCAGACTGCAAAAAAACAGAAAGCATAACAGCAAAAAAGCCCTCCGCTTCCACCTGGAAAACGGAGGGCTTTTCGTACATTCTCAGCGTCCGAGCAGATACGCTTCCACACTGGTGATGGCATTGGCTCCGTCGGCTGCCGCCGTGATAATCTGGCGCAGCGCCTTGGTCCGCACATCTCCCGCGGCAAATACTCCGGGGACAGAGGTTTTCATATCTTCCCCGGCCACGATATATCCGCCTTCATCCAGCTGGACGAAATCTCCCAAAAATCCGGTATTTGGCAGGATACCCACCGCGATAAATACGCCGTTCACCGCCAGCTCGCTGCCTTCCCCGGTCTTCACATCCCGCACTTTCACGCCGGAAACCTGGCTGTCGCCCAGGATTTCCTCAGCCACACAGTTCCATTTCATCTCCACGTTGTCAAGGGACAGCAGCTTCTCCTGCAGAATCTTTGCCGCCCGCAGCTGGTCTCTTCGATGGATCACATATACTTTTTTACATCCTCTGGCAAGAAAAATAGCGTCTTCCACCGCCACATCGCCGCCGCCTACCACTGCCACCGTCTTATCCCGGAAAAATGCCCCGTCGCATGTAGCACAGTAGGAAACGCCCATACCGGTCAGCCTTTCTTCCCCGGGCACGCCCAACAGCCGATGGTGGGCTCCGGTCGCCAGGATCACCGTACGGGCCGACAGGTCTCCCTTTGCCGTTTCAACCACCTTTCGATCCCCTTCCTCACGGATCGCTGTCACTGCAGCCGTCAGGAAAGAAGCTCCCATGCTTTTGGCGTGTTCATGAAATTTTTCCGCCAGCTCCATGCCGCTGATCCCCGGCAGTCCGGGGTAGTTATCCACATCATACGTATTGAGCACCTGACCGCCGCTGACATAAGATTCCTCCAAAACCAGTGAAGACAATCCAGCCCTCTGTCCATAGATTGCGGCAGCCAAGCCGGCCGGTCCGCTGCCCACGATAATCACATCATAGATCACACTCATCTTTCTTCTCCTTTCTCTTCCCGGAAGTGAACTACCTTGATTTCCCTTATCATCTCCAGATCCTGATCCAGAATCACCTCCGTATAATTATCTCTGGAGCCCTCCTGGTAAAATAGATAAGAAAGGCTATTCTCCTGCGTCCCGGAAGACTCCTCCCATTTCATCCCCTCGACCGCTGCAAGGAAATCCTGTTTTGGCATACCCAGCGTAATCCCTCCTGCGACACGAATGGGAACTTTTGTGGCGGCCAGATCTCCGTGAACGCCGGTCACAAAGCAATTGTTGACCGCCGTAACATCCTCTCCATAATTACAAACCACCGTATACAGACTCTGCGTGCCCCTCTGCAGAGTCACATAACCGTATTTCCCGCTTTTTACAGCTTCATCAGAGCTTTCCCAGTCAATTTCCCATCCATTGTCCGTAAAGGCCGATACGGGCGCCGGAAGACGGTACAGACTGTCTGCGTATTCCACCGTAAAATCCATCAGATCATCGGAGAGGGCAGCCGGAGCCTGATACTGCTCCACCTCCGGCGTCTTTTCCCGGCTTGCATTTTCATACAGTTCCCGCTCCGCCGGATTGGTCTGATTATACAGTTCGGCCTCCAGGAGAATCTCCGTGTCGGCCTGAAAGGTCAGCATCGCTTTCTTTTGGATGCCATACTCATAGGTGAACAAAATCCGGTCTCCATCCTCATACTGGTCCCGGGGTTCTCCGTACTGCTCCAGCGCCTGAACTTTTGTCGCCTCTCCCAGGATCAGATTACCGGGAAGGGCAATCTGGTTTTTCTCGTCCTGCCGCAGCATCACGGCAGTGATAAAACACTGCTGTACCGGCTGCGCCTCTGCCGAAAAATTCATCACCTGTGCCCGGCAGACATAATCTCCCAGAGAAAACTCCTGCTCTTCCAAAAAAGACTCCGCCTCCACTTTGGCCGTCGTATCTTCGCCATAAGCCCAGCCCTGTTCCGCCATTTCACCAAAAGATGCCGGCAGACGGCAGACCCGATCTCCCACGGCAAACTCAAAGCTGTCCAGGCCGGAGGCGATATCCGCCGCCGGCTGCTCTTCTTTTTCCGCCGGCTCATCTTGCGGCGCCGGCGAAAGATTTTCCCCTTCCTGCTTCTCGCAGCCGGTCAGCGCCAGTATCAATACCAGGATTCCTCCCAAAATCATTCTTCTCATAACGTCCTCCCATGAATGATCAAGACCGTTTGCTAGGGAAATTGTACCATAAAGGGCCAAAGATTTCCAATGAATTTGTTCTCTCCCTCTTTCATAAAATGATACCAATGGATGTAACAGGAGACCGATCATGCTTCTATTACAGAAAAATCAGAAAAAGCTTTCTGCCAAAAAGCTGCTGCCGCTGATCCTCCCCTTCCTTTTTCTGGCGGGAATCTGGCTGGGTGTATTCGCTTCCCAAAAAACCGACCGGGAATTTGACTCCTACACCCGGTCTCTTTTTGTCAGCCAGCTTTCCGGCAGCACGCTGAGCCTTCATTACACTCTGGCCGATCCTGCAGCCTGGGATCTGGACCGACAGGAAGTCTCTCTTGGATCCGCCGTGGCAGAAGATCCCGCCGCTCTTCGCAGCTTTCTGGAAAATTCCAGAAGTCTTCTGGAATCTTTCCCCTACGAAAGTCTTTCCCGGGAAAATCAGCTGACCTACGATATCCTGCATCTTTTCTTCGATACAGAACTGTCCGCAGAGAATGAATACATTCTGGCGGAAGTATTAAGCCCGGCCCTGGGGATCCAGGCACAGCTTCCTTCTTTACTGGCCGAATATACGCTGCGCAGCGAAAAAGACGTGATCGATTATCTGAATCTGCTGCGGGATATCCCCTCCTATTTTGAGACAATCATCGATTTTGAAAAAGAAAAAGCCGACCGGGGATATTTCATGAGTGACGCCACCGCAGACCGCATCATCGATCAATGCAGCGATTTTATTTCATCCGGCGACAATAATTACCTGAATGCCGTGTTTTCGGAAAATCTGGAACAGGTGCCGGGCCTGGATGAGACCCAAAAAGAAAACAGTCTGCGGCTGCACCGGGACGCTGTGAAACATTATGTGCTCCCTGCCTATGAAAACCTCATCAGCGCGCTGACTTCTCTGAAGGGCAGCGGCACGAACGAAAACGGTCTTTATTATCTTTCCGGCGGCCGCGCCTATTATACATACCTGTTAAAAAGCAGCTGCGGAATATACGATTCCGTGGAGGAACTGCAGACGCGCCTGGCCAATCAACTGTTGGCGGACTACAAAGAAATCCGCGCTATCCTGGAAGAAGATCCCTCTCTGGCTGCTTCCCTTCTCCAGGAAAACAGCCAATCGGGCCGCACCCCGGAGCAGATCCTGTCCTCCCTGCAGGAGCAGATCAAGAAAGATTTCCCCGAGATTTCCGATGTCGCCTATGAAGTCAAATATATCCACGAAGATCTGAAAGAACACCTGAGTCCCGCTTTCTACCTGACTCCCCCCATCGATACGGGAAGTCCCAATCTGATTTACCTCAATCCGGATTCCCGCTTAAGAGGGATCGAACTGTATACCACCCTGGCTCACGAAGGATTCCCCGGTCATCTGTATCAGTCACAGTTCTTTCTGTCGAAAGATCATCCGGCCGTACGCCACACCCTGAATATGGGCGGCTACGTGGAAGGCTGGGCCACCTACATCGAATCCTATGCTTATCTCTATGGAAGCGAAAACCAACAGCTGGGCCGCCTGCACTGGCTGAACCGGGCCATGAACCTTTGCCTGTACTCTCTTTTGGATATCGGCATCCACTATTACGGGTGGACCTGTGAAAAAGCAGCGAAATACCTGGAAAACTTCGGCGTCAGCGACAGGGCCGTCTGCCGGGAAATCTTCCAGATTATCGTGGAAGATCCCGCCAACTATCTGAAATACTATGGCGGCTGTCTTAAGTTCATGGATCTTAAGGAGGAAGCCTCCCGGCAGGAAGATTTCCACCCCATCGATTTTCACGAAAAAGTGCTGGAAACCGGCCCCTGTCAGTTTCCCATCCTGGAAAAATACGTCCTGCAGTGAAGGAGCTCACATCCGGCCGGCCAGGAAAATACTGGCCGCCACTCCCGCCGCCGTCGCCAGCAGGGAACCAGCCAGCGTCCATCTGGTTTTCGTCACTTTAGCCGCCATAAAGTATACGCTCATGGTATAAAAAATCGTCTCTGTGCTGCTAAGAATCAGGGAGGCTCCATATCCCACTGTGGAATCTGCTCCGTACTCCTTATAAATGTCCAGCAGCAGGCCCACCGCCGCACTGGAAGAAAACATTTTCACGATCACCAGCGGGACCAGCGCCGGCGAAACACCCCATCCCTTCACCAGAAGCCCCAGCAGGCGGGCCGTCTGCTCCAGCAGTCCGGACGCGCGCAGGATACTGACTCCCAGCATCAGTCCGATTAACGTGGGCAAAACAGAAAAGACGGTCTTCAGACCGTCTTTTGCACCTCTCACGAAATCTTCATACACCTTGCGCTTCATCAGAATGCCGAAACCTACGATATAAAAAATCACCAGGGGAATCATCATATCCGAAAGAAACATCAAAACCTTCATAAACACCCTCGCATCACTCATTTATCCTAATGTATGCCAGAGCCTTTCCACTTATTTCTTCCTTGATTCACGGATAAACTGGCGCACATCCTCCAGCGCATGCCGGTACCTTCTGGATACCATAGTGGGATTGCCCAGAATCCTTCTGATATGCAGCTTTTTTCTGCTCTCCACCAAAACGCGCATTTTCTCTCTCGTCTGAAGAATCTTCTCCTCCAGATCACGCCGCGGATCGGAAAAGGCAACCATCGCATCCAGGCGACGCTGCATAACGGCCAAATCCGTCTTCATCTGCTCGATGCGATCCAGCATCCTCCTCAGATTCAGCGCGCCCAGGAAGGAAAGGACGAAATCCGTTCCCACCAGCAGGGTAATCACCGCCGTTCCTGCCTGGAGCCAGAAAGGGGGCAGATGGGTCAGCAGCCAGTGAACCGGCCGGTGAAGCAGCAGATTCATCAATACGGTGAAAACGCCCCACAGCAGTGAAGCTTCCAGACAGATGTAGCCTTTGTAATTCAGCTTTCTTTCGCTGTAGTCCCAGTAACGCACCCGAAACAGAGCCTCCATGGCTGCGCCGGTGGCCAGCTCCAGCAGCGTAGCTCCGATCATCCCCGGCAGGAAGGTCAGCAGCAGATGATTTTTAAAGGGTACACAGACCAGCAGCATAATCAGGGCCCCGCTGCCGTAAATCGGCAGAAAGGGGCCCCTCATAAAACCTCTGTTTACCCATCGCTTCTGCAAAAAAGACACATACAGACTTTCCCAGCACCAGCCGATGAAGCTGTAGATATAAAAACACAGCAGCCACTGCGCCACCGTATAATGATACATGTTACACTCTCCTTCGCTGTCTCTTCGTCAGAGCCATACGCCGATCTTAGCCCTCCTCGTCAGCCTCTGCTCCAGGTCGTTCCTGTGAAACAGGAACCCTGGATCGTCGTAATATCTGGCATTTTTATGGCATCCTTTTATACAGGCTCCGCACTTGATGCAGATTCCCTGATATTCCCGTACATTATCCGCACAGATCGATCCCATGGGACAGACCTTTGCACAAAAACCGCAGTTGTCGCAGTCGTCCGTCACCAGCGGTTTCACCTTACGGATATCAACCGGCTTTCCATTCGGACCCTGGGGCTGAAAATATCCCGGAGAAGGACTTCTTCCCGGTACCTCTATATGGCCCTCAAACTGATCTTTTCGGATCTTTTCCGCCGCTTTGCCTGCAAACTGACGAGCCATTTCCAGATCCTCGCCATCGGGCCGTCCCGCCGCCAGAGTACGGGAGAAGGCATGTTCCCCCACAAAGGCGGCGGCAGCGCCGCATAAGAATCCCTGATTTTCCAGAATATCTCTCAGTTCTGCCAGCGCGTCGTCAAAATTGCGGTTTCCATATACCACCACCGGAATCGCCGGGGTATGATCTCCCCGCACTGTTTTCAGAAAGGGCAGCAGCACATTGGGCACCCGTCCGGCATAGACCGGCGTCCCCAGCACCACCAGATCGTCTTCCTGAAACTGATAAGCTTCTTCCCTGGCGGCAGGAAGCGTAAAATCCCGCGCCTCCCAGTCGATGCCCAGTTCCCAGGCAAGCGTCCCGGCAATGGTGCAGACCACCTTTTCCGTTGTCTTTGTCGCACTAAAATAAACAGCCCATACTTTTTTCATCAGAATATTTCCCCCATTACAGCATCGGATGCCGTTCCGTCAATCACCCATTTCTTTCCTTCCTTCTTCATGGGCAGATCCATACTGTCCTCCTGCGATTCTCCCATGAAGGAAAGGGCGATATCCGCCGATACCGTACAGGCATCCTCTCCGTCATAATCGACATCTGTGACCGTAATGGTCACCTCCGGTCCGATCCCCAGTCCCCCGGCCATACCAAGAAGACCGGTCATACCGTCTGCCATATCTCCATATTCCGACATACCGTCTTCATATGCCTGTCTCGTTTCCTCATCAAAACAGGCTATCATTTCTTCTACATCCAGATCTTCCATCGCCTTTTCCAGGCGGTGAACCGTATCCTGAGGCGTCCCCGGCTTCAGGACCTTCACATACAGCAGACCTGCCAAGACAGCGATGACAAGGATACCCGCCGCCATCAGGATTCCCCTTTTGGATCCGCCGGAAAACTTCGACTTCACAGCAGCCGCATTGTCATCCGGCATGGCGGAAGCCTGTCCGTTCCAGCCGTAATCCGGCTGTTCCGCGTATGGCTGCTGCACCGGCGTCTCCTGCCAGGCATTCGCCGCCTGCTGCTGTCTGTAATTTCTGGTGGGCGCGCCGCACTCCCCGCAGAACATAGCGTCATCCGGAAGCTGCGTACCACATTTACTGCAAAACATAAGATTCCCCCCCTTTTGCGGACTACTGATCTTTTTTTTCTTCCTCTTCCGGTTCCGGTTTCGGAAGTTTTGTCACCAGGATCTGCTCGATCCTCTTATCCTGAATCTTCTGGATTTCAAAACGCAGTCCGCCCAGTTCCAGCGTCTGCAGATCATCCTCCTCCGGAATATAACCCAGTTCGTCCAGCAGCAGCCCGGACACGGTATCATGGCTGTCCGATTCCAGTTCCACATCCAGATCGTCGTTGAGATCGTTGATGGTCACCAGACCTTTCAAAAGCCAGGTATGATCGTCAATCTCTTCAATCTTCGGCTCATCGTCATCGCCCGTATCATCGATGGAACCCATAACCTCTTCCACCAGATCCTCGATGGTAACGATACCGGAGAACCCGCCGTACTCATCGATCAGCACGGCGATATACTGATGTGATTCCTGCAGTTCCTTAAACAGTTCGTTGATATTCTTGCTCTCCAGAACAAAGTAGGGTTTATGCAGCAGAGAACGGATATCCACGTGATCAAATCCGCATCTTCTGGCCTCCAGGATGAAGTCCTTCAGGTAGAGGACGCCGACGATATTGTCAATATCCTCCTCATAAACCGGTATTCTGGAATGACGGGTCTCCAGCATTTCATCCAGATAGGAAGAAAGAGGCTCCGCCACATCGATGGCATAGACATCCGTACGGGACGTCATGATCTCCTTGGCCTGAATATCGGCAAACTCAAAGACAGAATCCAGCATCTCCGACTCATACTCATCGAAAATACCGGTTTCCACACCGTTTTCAATCAGCGCACGGATCTCGGCCTCCGAAACTTTTTCCTGGGATACTTCATCATGCATCCCGAAAATCCGCAGCACCAGCCCGGTGGACACAGATAGAAGTTTTACGATGGGAGCCGCAATCTTGGAAATAATACTTACCGGCCGCACGACAAACATACTGAATGATTCTGCTTTCTGCTGAGCTATCCGCTTAGGCACCAGCTCACCCAGCACCAGGGTGAAATACGACAGAATCAGCGTGATTATGACTACAGAAAGCGTATCGCTGTTGGGGATATGCACCCGGTCCAGCAGCACTTCCAGCCTTTTTGAAATTCCTGTGGCCGCAGATGCACTGGAGAAGAATCCCGCCAGTGTGATGGCAATCTGTATGGTGGAAAGGAAACGAGAGGGCTCCTGCAGCAGTTTCAGTACCAGTGCAGCCTTTTTGTCTCCATCTTCCGCCCTCTGCGTCAGCTTTCCGGGATTAACCGATACCAGAGCCATCTCCGCTCCGGCAAAAAATGCATTCAGGGCCGTCAGCAATACAAGTATCAGCAACTGTAACCATAAATTGTCAGGGTCAGAATCCATGAGAATAAAACCTCCTATAATAAAAAATAATATTAAGAAAAATATATCACATAAGCAGTCTACTGTCTACTCTCCTTCGACATGGCTGCAAAAAAATGCACTGCCCCGCAAGGCAGTGCATTTGATACATTATGCTAATTTCATCGTGTTGATCTTCACGCCGGGGCCCATGGTGGGAGCGATGGTTACGCTCTTCAAGTAGGTTCCCTTCAATGCGCTCGGTCTTGCTTTGTTAATAGCATCTATCAGCGTCTGGAAGTTGTCCGCTAACTGCTCCTCTGAGAAAGAAGCTTTTCCAATTGGCACGTGAATAATATTGGTTTTATCAAGACGATACTCAATCTTACCGGCTTTGATCTCCTTCACAGCCTTTGCGACATCCATGGTTACGGTACCTGCCTTGGGGTTCGGCATCAGGCCTTTCGGACCCAGCACACGACCCAGACGTCCTACCACGCCCATCATATCCGGTGTGGCAACCACTACGTCATAATCAAACCAGTTCTCATTCTGGATCTTCGGGATCAGTTCCTCTGCTCCTACAAATTCAGCTCCTGCCTCTTTTGCCTCATCTGCTTTGGCATCCTTTGCGAATACCAGTACACGAACCTGCTTACCGGTTCCGTGCGGAAGAACAACTGCGCCACGGATCTGCTGATCTGCATGACGTCCGTCACATCCTGTTCTGATATGAGCCTCGATTGTCTCGTCAAATTTGGCAACTGCCGCTTTCTTCACCAGCGCGATGGCATCCGCCGGATCATACAGCGTTGCGCGATCTACTGCTTTCGCAGCTTCTAAATATTTCTTTCCATGTTTCATGTTAAATAACCTCCTGTGGTAATCGCGGGGTTTTTCCCTCCCACTTATTTCTTTTCAATGGATCAAGTCTATCAGTCTTCTACAACGATACCCATACTTCTGGCTGTTCCGGCGATCATGCTCATGGCCGCTTCCAGAGAACCGGCGTTCAGATCCGGCATCTTCGTCTCGGCGATCTCTTTGATCTTGTCTTTGGAAATGGTAGCAACCTTGTTCTTATTGGGCACACCGGAACCTGATTTCAGGTTGCAGGCTTTTTTCAGCAGTACTGCTGCCGGCGGAGTCTTTGTGATGAAGCTGAAGCTTCTGTCCGCATAAACCGTGATCACTACGGGGATAACGACGTCTCCCTTGTCAGCGGTTCTTGCATTGAACTCCTTCGTAAACTGCACGATGTTCACACCATGCTGACCCAGTGCAGGACCAACTGGCGGTGCTGGTGTCGCTTTACCAGCCGGAATCTGTAATTTAATATATCCTTCTACTTTCTTTGCCATGTCAGGCACCTCCTAATAATGTGGTAATTGCGGGGATTTCCCTCCCACGAGCCGCCCTTTTGCAGCCCTTTTGTCTGTTACATTTTTTTCACTTCTGCAAAACCGATTTCCACCGGTGTTTCGCGTCCAAACAGCTCAACATTGATGGTCACAACCTGCTTGGGCAGATTGATGCTCTGGATCACGCCGGCCGTATCTTTCCAGGCACCGCCGGTAACCACGACCGCATCGCCTTCCTGAAAGTCCACAACAATGTTCTCCGCCTGGATTCCCAGAGGTCTCATCTCCTCCTCCGTCAGAGGAACGGGCTTGGACCCCGGTCCCACAAATCCTGTCACACCCCTGGTGTTTCTCACAACATACCAGGTATCATCGTTCATGATCATATGAATCAGGACGTAGCCGGGAAACATCTTTTTCTGCACCTGTTTTCTGGCGCCGTTTTTCATCTCCACCACATCCTGCATCGGTACACGAACTTCCAGAATCTGATCTTCCAGATGACGGTTCTCAATCGTCTTTTCAATGTTCGCCTTCACTTTGTTTTCATAGCCCGAATACGTATGGACTACATACCAGTTTGCTTCTGACATCTAACCACCCTTATCCTTTTCATCGAATAACCAGATTCATGAACTGCAGCACCAGACTGTCCAGGATGGTAATCACCACGCCCAGCACAATCGTAATGGATACGACAGCCACGGTCTGTTTTCCAAGTGTAACCCGATCGGTCCAGATAATTTTGTTAAACTCAGACTTGAGCCCTTTGAACCAGCTTTTTTTCTGCTTTTTTGACTCTTTACCGGATTTTCCGGATTTTCCAGATTCTGCCATCTTTTCACCTCTTGCCAATTACTTGGTCTCTTTGTGCAATGTGTGTGTTCTGCAGAATTTGCAGTACTTTTTCGTCTCCATCCGCTCAGGATGGTTCTTTTTCTCTTTTGTCATGTTGTAATTACGCTGCTTACATTCTGTACATGCCAATGTGATTTTTACGCGCACGACTTCCACCTCCATGTGTTCTTTTGCGTTATTCGGCGGTCTTTTTTAGACATAAAAAAAAGACCTACTTCCATGCCGTTATATTAATTTAGCATAGCGGCCAAAAAAAGTCAATAGAAACAGTTGAAATTTTCCCTGTTCCAATGGTATGATAGCCTAGGATAAATTTTTTTACAGAACGAACAGAAAAGAGGGAATCATAAATGGGTGGATTTTTTGGTGTTGCAAGTAAACAGGACTGCGTGTTTGATTTGTTTTTCGGCACGGACTATCATTCCCATCTGGGAACCAGACGGGCCGGCATGGCGGTCTACGACCAGGAGAAAGGATTCGACCGGGCGATCCATAATATAGAAAACGCACCGTTTCGTACAAAATTTGATAAGGATGTAAACAAGATGCAGGGAAATCTGGGTATCGGCTGCATTTCCGACTATGAGCCCCAGCCCCTGATCATCCGCTCCCACCACGGCACTTTCGCTATCGCCACCGTGGGAAAGATTAATAATAAGGACGCTCTGGTGGATCAGCTGTTCCGAAACGGCCACGCTCATTTCCTGGAGATGAGCGGCGGGGAGATCAACTCCACAGAACTGGTAGCTTCCCTGATCAATCAGCGGGACAACCTGATCGAAGGTCTTCAGTATGTACAGGAATCGGTGGAAGGTTCCATGACCGTCCTTTTGATGACACCCAAAGGAATCTACGCCGCCAGAGACCGTTACGGCCGTACCCCGGTGACCATCGGCAGAAAGCCGGACGGCTACTGTGTTTCCTTTGAAAGCTTTGCCTACCTGAATCTGGGCTATGACGATGAACGGGAACTGGGTCCCGGCGAGATCGCGGTGGTGACGCCGGAAGGCGTGCAGTCCCTGTCTGCTCCGGGAAAAGAGATGAAGATCTGTACCTTCCTGTGGGTATATTACGGCTACCCCTCCTCCTCCTATGAAGGTTTAAGCGTGGAGAAGATGCGGTATAACTGCGGCCGGATGCTGGCCAAACGGGACGACGCTCATCCGGATACTGTGGCCGGCGTACCGGACTCCGGAACGGCTCACGCCATCGGCTACGCCAATGAATCGGGCATACCGTTTTCCCGTCCTTTCATTAAATATACGCCGACCTGGCCCCGGTCCTTCATGCCCACCATTCAGAAACAGCGGAACCTGATCGCCAAGATGAAGCTGATCCCGGTGCATGATCTGATTCAGAACCGCAGCCTGCTGCTGATCGACGATTCCATCGTCCGCGGAACACAGATGCGGGAGACTACAGAATTCCTGTATCACAGCGGCGCCCGGGAAGTACATATCCGTCCCGCCTGCCCGCCCTTGGTATACGGCTGTAAGTTCTTAAACTTCTCCCGTTCCAACTCTCAGATGGAACTGATCACCAGACAGGTCATCCAGGAAATGGAAGGCACGGCAGAACCGGACAACATCGACCGCTATGTGGATCCGGAATCCACGGAATACAAAAACATGGTGGAAAAAATCCGCCAGAGACTGAATTTCACGTCCCTTCGCTACCATCGTCTCGACGATCTGGTGGCGTCCACAGGATTTGACAAGTGCAAACTGTGCACCTACTGCTGGGACGGAAAAGAATAAGATGAAGTACCAAAAAGGGTGCAGTCAGATAGTTGACTGCACCCTTTTCGCTTTAGAAAAATGTGAATTCCCCGCGATAAATCGCAAGAAAAATGTGTGTTTATCATTTGAAAAATTCAGAAAAACGTGTTATCCTGATGGTATCCATCAAAAAAGGACGGTGATTCTTTTGAAACGTAAGGCTATGGAGGATCTGATCCACTGGAAATCCAGCCCGACGCGCAAACCAATGATCATACGCGGCGCACGCCAGGTTGGCAAAACCTGGCTTATGAAAGAATTCGGTCAAAACTCTTATGAAAGTTATGTTTATTTTAACTTCGACGAGGAAGAAGAACTGAAATCTGTCTTTGAAACAAATAAAAATCCACAGAGGCTCATTGAGCTGCTGTCCATGATTGCCGGAGAAAAAATCTTCCCGGAAAAGACACTTGTCATCTTTGACGAAATCCAGGAATGTCCGGAAGCGCTGAACACGCTTAAATATTTCAAAGAGAAAGCCAACAACTATCATATCATTGCCGCCGGCAGCCTGCTGGGTACGCTTCTCGCAGAACCGAAATCCTACCCTGTGGGAATGGTAAATCTGCTGGATCTGTACCCGCTGACCTTCGATGAATTTCTTTCCGCAACAGATCCTGCACTTTATCATATTTATCTCAATATTCAAAAAGAACAGCCGATTGAAGAAATTTTTCATAACCGTCTGCTCGAAGTTTATAATAATTACCTTATTATCGGAGGAATGCCGGAATGTGTCTCCTCCTGGATGACATACCGGGATCCTTCTATGGTTTCTCAGATACAGCATGAACTGATCGAAATCTATGAAAACGACTTCTCAAAGCATAACGGAAAAGTCAACAGCGGACGGATTTTAATGGTGTTTCGCAGCATTGTATCACAACTGGCCAAACCAAACGAGAAATTCATGTACGGAGCCGTCCGTGAAGGCGGCCGAGCACGCGACTTTGAAGAAGCCATTGAGTGGCTCGTTTCTGCCGGAATGCTAAATCGTGTTTACAATGTTTCCAAAACGGAACACCCTCTGTCTGCTTTCGACAAACTGGATCAATTCAAACTCTTTTTGTTTGATACAGGGCTGCTCAAACACATGGCTGGCATCGATAACAGTGCCATCCTTCTGAAAAAGGATTTTCAATTTAAGGGACCATTAACCGAAAATTACGTTCTTCAACAGCTGCGCGGCCAGTTTGAAGTGGAACCCCGTTATTTTTCCGATAAAAACAATGAAATTGATTTCCTTTTGCAGTATGGCACGGAAATCGTCCCTGTTGAGGTAAAAGCCGGTGAAAATAAGCTGGCTCCCTCATTTAAGCGATATATTGCCTCACATCATCCCGAATATGCGCTGCGATTTTCAAAACGCGGCTATCGAAAAGACGGGGCAATCACAAATCTTCCTTTGTATCTCGCCTGCAAAACCAGAGATCTTTTGTAACACGAGAGGCTGCCGCATTGTGCGGCAGCCTCCTTTTGCTGTTTTCTTTTATCGATTTTCCGTCTGTGCCTGATCCAGTGTCACCGTCACCGTTTGCTCTTCATAGCCTCCGCCGTCGGAAACCTGTACTTTCATCTCTACTTTTTCCCCTGCTTTATAATACTGCAGCATATTTTTCAGATCGGAAGCGGATTTCACACTCTCGCCGTCAAATTTCGTGATGATATAACCTTGTTTGATGCCGGCCTTCTCCGCTGCGGAACCTTTTGTCACTTCCGCCACATAGACGCCTTCCGGGATACCGTACATCTCGGTCACCTGACTGTCCACATCCTGCACGGAAACTCCCAGGCTGCCCTGTTTGTCTGCGTCCACTTTTTCTCTGGTGGTCCGGTTCATCAGACCCTCCAGCTGAGACTGCACCTCGGAAACCGGGATCGCATAGCCCATGCCTTCCACTTCTGTGGAGGCCTGTTTCGCGGAGTTAATCCCCACCAACTGTCCCTGCATATTCAGAAGGGCGCCGCCGCTGTTGCCGGGGTTGATGGCCGCATCCGTCTGAATAAAGGTGGCGTCGCTGTCCTCTTCCAGCGTCCGGTCCAGGGCGCTGACGATGCCAGTGGTGACGGACTGTCCGTATCCCAGAGCGTTGCCGATGGCCACCACTTGTTCGCCCACCTTCAGACTGCTGGAATCGCCGATCTCCACCGCCTTGATGGCTGCCATGGTATCGTCAGAAATGCTGTCCAGCGGAACCGCGATCACCGCCAGGTCACGGTCAGAATCGGTTCCTTTGATGTTGGCCTCGTACACTTCGCCGTCGTTGAAGCATACGGAAAGGGTGTCCGCGCCTTCCACCACGTGGTTGTTGCTGACGATCAGCAGCTCGCTGTCGTTCTGTCCCACGATGATGCCGGAACCGGCGCTCTCCACTTCCTGTGTCTGCGGCATACCTCCCATACCGAACATGCTGAAGTAATTCTGCACCTCCTGTACGGACTGGTTGGTGATAGCCACGATGGAGGGCATCACACTCTCGGCGATATCGGAAACATCCAGCGACTGGCTGTTGGAATTCCCGTCGGACACCGGAGCTGCCGTCTGCAGCGTCACATCACTGCTCTGTGCCGTTTTCCCGCCGCCTATGGCATAGGTCACACCCTCAAAGGCAAGCCCGGCACATCCGCCCACCAGCACACCGGCCAGAGCCAGAGCGCCGATTCTCTTGGCCATCTTTTTAGCTTTTGTATAATCTTTCTTCGGTTTTTCCGGAACCATCTGGGGTTCCTGCTGCATCGAAGGATCCTGGTACATCTGGGGATCCTGCGGATTCTGGTTCATCTGATTAAAGTTATTGTTATCTTCGTACATAATCTATCCCTCCACTAAAACGTTCTTCTTTTTCTTTTGATACCTGAAGTATAGAACAGATTTGTGGTGGATTTGTTATGAAATTGTGTTTATCCTGTTATGAATTGGTGTTCATCCTGTGAACGGATGTTGCTATATTAATCGTATTCTTCGTTTAGATTACTCCAATGCTTCAAAAGAAAAAATATCTGCCAGATCTTCCAGTGCGTCTTTACTCAGCTCAAGTTCCGGAAGTGGTTGTCCAACCCATTTTTCTTCCAGTATCCGCATGTTTTCATCGGTGTAGTCGGCCATCACATTAACCAGTATCCAAAAATCTTCTGTTTCATATGAAATAATTCCCTTCTCTTTCGTCCAGGACAGAAGCACTTCGTCCCCATACTTATTTGTGTATAACCACTCCTCGTATTCCGATATATCTCCCAAATTCATTCCTACAATATCCAATACACCTTTCGCTGTGCGCTGCAGTTCAAATCCAATCAGATTATCATTATAATAAACCATATTTTCATAATAAAAAGAACCGTCCGAATAACTATATATCTTAGGTTTTATGCCAGCACAGAAGCTGCTTTTATCTCCAGGAATAAAAGACTTCAGCTGCATTTTTGTCAACAGTTCTTCGTAGGTTTTGTAGAAAGCTCTCTCTTTGTGAAGCTTCAGATCCCACTTTTCCACGATAGAGTATAATTTTTCTTTCATTTTCTCCGTTTTCACACCATAGATGGAATCCAAAGTTTCAAATTTTTCTAATGCCTTTGAAGAATCTATCCGGTACATCTCTTTGTTGTCCCACATCTCTTCTGTATAATTATTCCATTCCACAGCAGCCTGATGTTCCGGTGAGGTCTGATAACTTCCAGAAAATGTAATATCCATAGCTATATCATCGGTCATCATTCTGGAACTGCGATCCGCGACCCCTCCTTCCCATGCAGCATATATGATTGTTCCGGTGAGAAACACTGTACAAAATGCCACAATCATATATCGACGCATAGTCCATTTTCTTTTTATTTTTGTGACTTCTTTCATATCCTCTTCCCGTATTATCCGATAAGCAGTATTAATGTGATTTTCCACAGCGGCAGAAAGCGGAAAAACCTTCTTCAATTTTTCTTTGTCCGAATTATGGTACATCATTACACTCCCTCCTTCTTATGCTCAACTATTAAAACATCAGATCCACGATATGCTTTTTTCAAAAAGACTTTTCCCCGCCGTAATCTCGTAGCCACCGTATTTTCGTTCAGTTCCAGTATCTCGGAAATTTCACGAATACGAAATCCATAAACATACCTCAAAACAATAATCGCCCGGTATTTCTCATCCAACCGATTGATGATATCCCAAAATTCTATCAAATGGTCATCAAATTTTTCCGTTACAATATCTGTGCATTCCATCACCACACGTATACTCTTTTGATTGCATCGTAAAATGTTTTTACATTGATTAATCAGTATCCGTATCATCCACGTTTTAAAAAAAGCGGGTTTTTTCAATGTATGCAGATTTTTGTAACAGGACAGTATTGTTTCCTGCAGCGCATCTCCAATATCTTCTTCCGAATTAAGGTAACACCTGGCAATTTTATACATTTGGAGTTTGTTCTTTTCTATTAATGCGACAAATGCATCCTTATCTCCGGCAAGGGCTTTTTTTATCAATTTTTGCATTTCATTTTCTCCAGATAGTAAAAAATTTAAAGTACGGATCCGTTTACTCTTACATATATTAGACGACAAAGCTATCAGTTTTTGTTCATGATTTATCATACATTTTATTAATTTTTTTACACCATATAAAAATGCAGCCGACTGATTCCATACGCAAATCAATCGGCTGCCGCTGTCACTCTTTGAGTTTATCCCGCTTCATTCCCTCTATTAAGTTTCTTATCGTTTCCTCGTCTTCCTCCAGCACATCTGCCATCGCTTCCGGTGTCAGTCCCTTTTCCATCTTCTTTTTTATCTGCTCCAATA
>DSLMC04102__coassemble_849_pt1 | contig 27405 bp, 26 predicted proteins | sample DSLMC04102__metabat2_low_PE_042 | metagenome-assembled genome bin DSLMC04102
ATCACCATTTTATTACAATCCGTGAGCAGGCAGAGGGCTGGAGCATTGCCTGATGCATGGAAGGAGCGCTGTGATATGAAGATTCATGCGTCCGGGGAGGACTATTTGGAAACCATTCTTATTCTCCATAGGGAAATGGGTATGGTGCGTTCTGTAGATGTGGCCCGGCACATGGATGTATCTAAGCCCAGTGTCTGCCATGCGGTGGCAGTTCTGCAGGAAGGCGGTTTTCTTGCCGTGGATGGGAACCATTTTCTCCATCTGACAGAGCAGGGGCGGATAATTGCGGAGAAGATTTATGAGCGGCACCGCTTTTTTACAGATCGTTTGATAGAAGCCGGCGTTGATCCAAAAACTGCAGAGGCAGATGCCTGCCGTATCGAGCATGTGATCAGCGATGAAACCTTCCGCCGGCTGAAAGAAAAATACCAAAGCGAAAGTGAAAGCAATGGACTATAAGAAAAGCAGAGGAGGAGAGTGTCAATGCAGTTGAACCGTTCTACAGACTATGCCATACAGATGCTGCTGTATCTGGCGAAAGCGAGAACGACAGTATCCTCCTCGAAGTTGGCAGCAGCCATGGGAGTGTCGCATCGCTATCTGCTCCAGATCAGCACGAAGCTAAGGGCGGCCGGGTTTATCCGGGCCGCCCATGGTCCGTCTGGAGGATTGAAATTGGATAAAGCGCCAGAGGAGATCAGTCTGTATGATATTATTCTGAGTATGGAGGGAGCAGTGCGGACTGGAGAAATCTGCGGAACGCCGATAGCTGTAATGGCGCAGGAGATGCTTGCTCTGGAAGCTGAATATCGGAAAATAGAGAAAATGCTGGCAGCAGCCATTGAAAGTGATAACCCTGGAGAATATTCTCCAGAATAATCAGTGAAGAAAATATTATAAGGATAGGTATAAACAGAGTGATAGTCTCCAGATCTGGAGCCACTCTGTTTTTTATTGACTTGCAAAAGGAAGGAGTTATTTGCATCGTTTGTGATACTCTATTAGTGATTGAATGGTTTACTCATGGTAGATCGAAAAAAGTTGTCAGAAAACGCTTTTAATCTTCATAATATAAGCCCAAATTTGCGATACCGATAAAAATGGAAAACGTGCAAGAAATCTATATGGCCCTCTTGACAATCTGTATTTCTTTGCTATAATTAAAACAGTGTTTTAAATACAATGTTTTTGAAACGATGTTTTGAAAGAAAGGCAGGTAATCAATGGCAAGCAGAATCGAAGAATTTGACGAGAAGATTCTTGCCTGTGCGAAAGCAGAATTTTTAGAAAAAGGCTATACGGATGCCTCGATACGGACGATTGCTCAAAATGCCGGTGTCAGTACCAGCACAATATATACACGGTATTCAGATAAAGAGGGATTATTCCGATTTCTTGTTGAACCAGCAGCTAACGGCATGAAAGAGCTATTAAGGCAATCATTAAGCAGCTTTTCTTCTTTGACAGAGCGCGAGCAAAACGAAAAATTTATGGAATATTCAGACCGTGGCTTTGAAGTTGTGATTGCATATATCTATGAATATTTTTCTGAATTTAAGTTGCTGATTACCGGAGCGCCAGGGAATTATTATCAGGAATTTTTGGAAGGATTAGTGGAACTGGATACGGATTGTACAAAGAAATTCTTGATTCAAGTTGGAAGTAAAGCTCTGTCGGAAGGGCGAATTACAGATGGATTCTTACACGTTGTTTCCAGTGCTTTTTACTCCGGTATATTTGAAGTGGTAATTCACAATATGCCGATGGAAGAAGCAAAGAAGTATATCAATGAGCTGCGTGCTTTTTATGGGAATGGCTGGAAAGAATATTATCAAAAATAAGAAAGAAGGTGCGAAGGAAATGCAGAAAACAGAAAGCTTTTGCGTGGACGAAAGCGGATGGATTCACTGCCCTTTTTGTAAATGCAGAACACGTACAAAGATACGGGCAGATACTTCATTGAGGAACTTTCCAATATTTTGTCCCAAATGCAAGCAGGAATGTTTGATAGATGTTGACAATATGAAAATACGATTATCAGTAGTGCCAGACGCTAAGACGCAGAGCCGATAATTTGTTTGTGTAAAATCACATGACAGATTATCGGCTTATTCTTTTGAACAAGAGTTAGTAAAACCTAACTAAAGGAGGGATTTATATGAATCAGTCGCAGGGCGGGAATCCATTTGGCAGGCTTGTAGAGTTTGCCAGGCCGCATAAGACTGGCTACATCGTTTCGGTTGTTTTAGCTGTGTTGGGAGTTGCCTTTGGTATTGTCCCCTATTTTGCCACAGCCAGAATGACGATTGAGCTGCTCTCCGGTAATCGGGATTTATCATTTTACATGGTGTGGTGTTTGATTTCCGGGGGCTGTTTTGTCCTAAAAGCAATATTGATGGGAATATCCACAAGGGCATCCCATGAAGCAACTTTTGAAGTGCTGTCAGAGGCAAGGCGGAAAATTGCTGCAAAACTTACCAGAGTGCCTATGGGCTACATTCTCAATACTCCGTCCGGACAGCTAAAAAATGGCATGGTGGAACGCATTGAACAGTTAGAGGTTCCCCTTGCTCATGTAATCCCGGAAATGACTTCAAATCTTCTTGTACCAATCGCTATCATCGTTTATCTGTTCATCCTGGACTGGAGAATGGCGTTCGTGTCGCTGATTACAATTCCGGTTGGAATGATGTGCTACATGGGAATGATGAAAGAATATCCCAAGAAGTACGGGGAAGTTGTGAAAGCCGGGAATCACATGAGCGCAACAACGGTAGAATACATAGGCGGCATTGAAGTCATTAAAGCATTTAACCAGGCAGACAATTCCTATCAGAAATTTACAGATGCCGTACATGCAAATGCAAACCTGATTTTAGACTGGATGAAAGACACACAAAAGTATTCAGCGGTTATGATGAGTGTATGGCCTGCGGCGCTGATTAGTGTACTTCCAGTCGGGTGCCTGTTTTACATGAACGGTTCCCTGCCAGCCACAACCTTTATTACGGTAACTGTACTGTCGTTGGGAATAGCAGGGCCACTTGTAGCCGCAATGTTCTTTACCGATGATATTGCAAAAATAGGCACTGTAATGGGTGATATTGACGGTATATTAAACCAGCCGGAACTTGTCCGGCCAGAGGGAAAATGCGATTTGCAAAATCTTGATATTTCTCTGGAAAATGTCCATTTTGCATACGAGGAAAAAGAGGTATTGAAAGGAATTGATCTGATAATTCCACAAGGAAAGATTACCGCTTTTGTAGGTCCGTCCGGCAGCGGAAAATCAACGATTGCAAAACTAATTGCTTCTTTTTGGGATGTGACCGGGGGATTGATTACGATTGGCGATAAAAACGTAAAAGAAATCTCCACCGACCAACTGAACGATTTAATTTCCTATGTATCGCAGGACAATTATCTTTTTAATGATACGGTGCGTAACAATATCCGTATGGGCAAACCGCAGGCAAGCGATTCCGAAGTGGAACAGATTGCAAAGGCTTCCGGCTGCCATGAGTTTATTATGAATCTTGAACATGGATATGAAACCGTGGTTGGCGGTGCCGGAGGACATTTGTCTGGTGGGGAACGTCAAAGGATCGCGATTGCCAGAGCCATGCTGAAAAATGCCCCGATTGTGATCCTTGATGAAGCAACTTCCTATACTGACCCGGAAAATGAAGCGGTAATACAGGAGGCCATCAGCCAACTGACAAAGGGCAAAACATTGATTGTAATTGCTCACCGCCTGTCAACGATAACGGATTCCGACCAGATTGTTGTGGTAAAGGATGGAACGATTCTGGCAAAGGGAACACATGAGGAATTGTTAAAAGAGTGCAGTCTTTATCATACGATGTGGACAGCTCACATGGACGCCAAGGAGGTGAAACCAGCATGATACGTTCTTTTCGTAAATTCTTTGAATTTGCAGGCCGCCAGAGCCGGAATTGGTATCTGGGACTCTTTTATGAAATCATACGCTGCATTTTAGAGGCTCTGCAATTTGCCGCTCTTTTGGTAGTTTTGGATGGATTGGTTCATGACAATATTACTGCACAGACTGCGATTCTTGCCTTTGGTATTATGTTAGTCAGTGTGATCGGCACCATTATTTTCTGGTATCTGGCGCATGGTAAAGAAGGCGAAGGCAGCTACCGAATGTGTGAGGACAAGAGGATTCAAATTGGCAACCGCATGAAATATATGCCGATGGGATATTTCAACAGCCATAGTTTGGGCAACCTCACATCCGTTTCAACAGCAACCATGAGTGACCTTGAAAGCATGTCCTTCGCTATTATCGTGCGGACTTTGGTTGGTGTAATCCACGCCAGTATCTTTTCTGTTGCCATGTGCTGCTTTAGCTGGAAGATTAGTTTGATCTTTTTGGCTGGCGTAATTTTATTCATGGTAATCAACACAATGCTTCTGCGCTGCTCCAAAAGATTATCTCCAAAACGGTTAGAGGCACAGACAGAATTTATGGATGCTGTACTGGAATACATACAGGGAATGGGCGTTGTACGGGCGTTCCACATGGCAAAGCAGTCAAATACGACGCTGGAAAAGTCCATTGATGAAACACAGAGAAAAAACCAGCTTATTGAAAGACAGAGGATTCCCTATATAGCTGCCGAGCAGGTTGTCCTTCGGATTGCCAGTGCCGCTGCTGCTTTCTGCTCTATCGCTCTTTTCATAAACGGCACGCTGGAATTGACATATTGTCTGATAATCTTAGTATCGGCGTTCATGGTATATAGCCAGTTGGAAAGCGCTGGAGAAATGTTCTTTATGCTTTCCATGATCGATGCTTCTATTGACCGTGTGGAAGAAATCAACCAAAGCCCTCAGATTGACATTGACGGCAAAGAACAGACCCCAGACCGGCTGGACATTGAAATGCAGGATGTGAGTTTTTCCTATGGAGATAAAAAAGTAATCGACCATGTATCGCTCACAATTCCACAAGGAACCACAACGGCGATTGTCGGTCCGTCGGGTTCTGGAAAAACAACACTGGTAAATTTAATCGCACGCTTTTGGGATGTTGACAGCGGCAGCGTCCGTATCGGCGGCATTGATGTCAAAGATTATAAGCTGGACAGCCTGATGAAAAATATCAGCATGGTATTCCAGAATGTGTATCTGTTCCCTGACACGATTGAGAACAATATCAAATTCGGCTGCCCTAACGCCACCCATGAAGATGTCGTAAAGGCAGCAAAGGCGGCAAGGTGCCATGACTTCATCTTAGCATTACCGGAGGGTTACCAGACTGTAATCGGGGAAAGCGGTGCAACCATTTCCGGCGGTGAAAAGCAGAGGATTTCTATTGCAAGAGCGATTATGAAAGATGCGCCCATCATTATTCTTGACGAGGCCACAGCAAATGTTGATCCCGAAAATGAAGCCGAGCTTCAGAGAGCGATTGAGGCGCTGACACAGGGAAAAACAATTATTATGATTGCCCATCGGTTGAAAACTGTAAAAAATGCAGATCAAATCATCGTTATCGACCGTGGTAAAATCTCTCAGCAAGGTACGCATGACGAGCTTATCAAACAGGCAGGTATTTATGCGGATTTTGTTGGCATGAGAGAAAAAGCTATCGGTTGGAAAATCAAGGCAGACAGCCTTGCATAAAAGAAAGGAGTTCCTACAATGGACAAGAAAAAATTGAACGCAAAAGACTTTATCAACATCGGTATTTTTACTGTCATTTACTTTGTGATGTTCTTTATCACGGGCATGCTGGGGTATATCCCTATCTTTGCAGTTATCATTCCGTTGGTGTTGGGAATACTGGGCGGCATCCCGTTCATGCTGTTCCTGACAAAGACCGGGAAATTCGGTGCAGCAACTATTATGGGTACGCTGGTCAGCGTCCTCTGCTTTCTGATGGGACAAAGCTGGATTTCGATTCCGTTTGGAATCATATTCGGTTTTCTGGCTGATTTGATCTTCAAGGCTGGCGAATATAAAAGCTGGAAACATACTGTGTTGGGATATTGCGTGTTTACCGAATGGGTGATCGGCTCCATGCTGCCTATGTGGATTATGAGAGATACTTTCTTTGAGGCGTACAGAAGCAGCGGAGGAACAGATGAATACATTAGTAGCTTGATGAGTCTTACTGCAAATTGGATGCTTCCAGTAGTCATTGTTTTAGGCATCGTTGGCGGAGTGATTGGCGCTTATTTAGGCAAGGCAATTTTGAAGAAGCATTTTGTAAAGGCGGGCATTGTCTAATGAAACCAGAATTATTACTGTCAGTTGATTCGGAGCGGGGTTTCTGGTTTGACCCAAGAACAAAGCTATATATGCTGGTAATATTCAGCATTGTAATGATCGATGGAAAAACGGACGGTATTAGCTTCTGGTTAAAGCCGGTACTGGCATTGGTGCCCTTTTTTCTCCTGTTTTCGGGCAGGAGAAAAAAGGCCGCCAGCGTCTATCTAATTGTTTTTATAGTTTCATGGACGGTAAACGTGTTTCTTGTTCCGTATATGGGAACGATAGGGACAATTATAATATCGCTGCTGGCTCAATTTGGAACAAGATGGTTTCCCAGTGCCATGATGGGCTACTATCTTCTTTCAACCACAAAGGTTAGTGAATTTGTCCTTGCCATGCAGCGTATGCACATACCAGAAGCCTTTATTATCCCGTTTTCTGTTATGTTCCGGTTCTTCCCTACAATTTCCGAAGAAGCGGAATCTATTGGAAACGCTATGCGTATGAGAGGAATTACTGGAAAAAATTTTTTCAAGAATCCACAAGCAGTATTAGAATATCGAATTGTTCCCCTTATGATGTCCGTAGTAACAATAGGGAATGACCTGTCTGCGGCAGCTTTGACAAGGGGATTAGGAAACGGCAAAAAGCGTACAAGCATTTGCAGGATCGGTTTCCAGTGGAAGGATTTTGCGCTTATGATTATGGTTACTGCCGCCCTGTTGGTGTTCCTGCTTTTTTAGGAGGGCCGAAATGATAGAGTTTAAGGATGTGTCCTTTCAATATGAGCAGGGCAGTTCCAAAGGAAAAATCGAAAATATAAATTTGACCATCCATGACGGCGAGGTTGTATTGATCTGCGGAGAATCCGGCTGCGGAAAGACGACACTCACACGTTTGATAAATGGACTTATCCCGCATTATTACGAAGGGACGCTTAGTGGTCAGACGATTGTAGAAGGGATAGATGTAAAAAATGTATCTCTGTATGCTTTGTCCGGCGTTGTTGGTTCTGTCTTTCAGAATCCAAGAACACAGTTTTTTACGGTGGATACCACCAGCGAAATTGCGTTTGGATGCGAGAATTTGGCAATCAACGAAGAGGAAATCAACTTGCGGATAGAAAAAACGGTGAGTGCGTTAAAAATTGAGAATTTGCTGAATCGGAGCTTGTTTGCACTATCCGGCGGTGAAAAACAGAAAATTGCCTGTGCGTCCGTTTCCGCAATGGAGCCGAATATATTTGTACTGGACGAGCCATCTTCCAATTTAGATATTAAATCAATCAGAGAATTAAAAAACGTATTGCGGGAATGGAAAATACAAGGGAAAACGATTGTAATTGCGGAACACCGCCTGTATTATCTGATGGATATTGCAGACCGTGTTCTGTATATGCAGGACGGACAAATAAAAGAAAACCTTTCCATCTCTGACTTCAAAAAGAAATCTGCGGATGAATTGCACACGCTGGGCCTTAGAACTTTACAATCCGAAGATTTTTGCAAAATGCAAAGCGTAGCGTGTGCGACAAAGCAGCTATATATCAGTGACTTTGAAGCCTCTTATAAAAATGCTTCCGACGGGAGAAAGAAAAAGCGAAAGGTGCTGGATATATCAGAGTTGATGATACCGCAAGGTGCGGTGGTTGGTGTAATCGGAAACAATGGAGCCGGGAAAACTACTTTTGCATACACTCTATGCGGATTGCTCCGAGCCGCAAAAGGCTACATGAGCATGAATGGAAAAACTTATATGCAAAACCAAAGGCTCAAGATCTGTTATATGGTTATGCAGGATGTAAACCACCAGCTATTTACGGAAAGCGTGATAGATGAAATTTTGCTTGGTCTGGATAATTCGGATGTGGAAAAAGCGACATCTGAGGCAGAACGTATTATGGAAAGCCTACATATTTCAGAATTTAGAAATGCCCATCCAATGTCATTGTCTGGAGGTCAGAAGCAACGGGTAGCTATTGCCAGTGCGATTGCATCCGATAAACAGGTCATTGTCTTTGACGAGCCTACAAGTGGATTGGATTATCGACACATGAAAAAGGTTGCAGAAAATTTGCAGAAATTGAGTTCGTTGGGAAAAACATTGTTTATTGTTACTCATGATCCGGAACTGATTGCAGAGTGCTGTAATTACTTTGTGTTTATTGAAAACGGAAAAGTGTTGTGGAGCGATGGGTGGAACAGAATCAGCCGGGAACGATTGCAACAGTTCTTCGCATTCGAGGAGTGATTAGAAATGAAACTTCATGCGTCCGGGGAGGACTATCTGGAGGCCATCCTTGTTCTCCATAAGAAAACGGGTATGGTGCGCTCCGTAGATGTGGCCCGGCACATGGAGGTGTCAAAGCCCAGCGTGTGCCATGCGGTGGCTACCTTGCGGGACGGCGGCTTTCTCACAATGGACGAAGATCACTTTCTCCATCTGACCGATGTGGGCCGCGAGGTTGCCGAAAAAATCTATGAGCGCCATTGCTTTTTTACCGAGCAGCTTATCGCCGCAGGCGTTGACCCCAAAACTGCGGAGGCCGACGCTTGCCGGATTGAACATGTTATTAGCAATGAATCCTTCCAAAAGCTGAAAGAGGCTTTAGAGGACGAAGAAGAGGGTGGAGGATTTGGATCGGATTATCCAGCACATCTATGAGGACAATGTGCCGGATGCAGTGATATCGGAAAATATTTTTGACTGCTACGAAGAAGAAGCCTCATCCTCCCAGGAGGAAATTCAGGATTGGGCGGGAGAGATTGCTGCCGGGGCACAATGATGATATAATTCCATTAATCAAACAGAATCACGGGATGATCGTTTTGCAAAAAGATGTGATCGGAGGCGACGGATATGGAATTGCGTGTGCTGAAATATTTTTTGACAGTAGCGGATGAAGGAAACATTACGAGGGCTGCGGATATTCTTCATATTACCCAGCCGACCTTAAGCCGCCAGCTTATGGAGCTGGAAGACGAACTGGGAACGGCGCTGCTGATCCGGGGAAAGCGTTCTGTGACTTTAACAGACGAAGGATTTCTGTTTAAACAACAGGCGGAAATGATCGTAGAGCTCTCGGATAAACTGGAACATACATTTAAAGACAAGAAGGACGTCGTCTGCGGAACCATCCGAATCGGCGCGGCAGAAGCGGTAGGATGCCGGACGCTGGCCGCTTATATGAAAGATTTCCGTGAGAAATACCCGGATGTCCAGTTTGATCTTTATAATGGAATGGCAGATAATATCAAAGAAATGCTTGAACGCGGTCTGCTTGACCTGGGTCTCGTGCTGGAACCGATCGACACTGCGAAATTTGAATATGTGAGGCTTCCCCAGAAAGAAACCTGGGGGCTCCTTTTGAGAAAGGATCACGAACTTGCAGAAAAAGGAACCATAACCGTGGAGGAAATCCGGCAGTATCCTCTGATCATGCCGGGAAGAGAGAACGCCAAAAATGAGGTCCTTCACTGGATGCAGTGCGAGGAAAGGCACCTGAACATTCCGGCCTATTACAATCTTCTTTCCAATGGCGCGCTTTTGGTAGCGGCCGGGATGGGCTGCGCAGTCTGTCTGGACGGCGCCTTATCCATACATGCAGATCCCGATCTTTGCTTTCGCCGTCTCCTTCCGGAGCATACGACAAGAAGTGTGATCCTGTGGAAAAAGAATCATCTGTTTTCTCAGGCAGCATCCCTTTTCGTGCAGACAATTCAGGAACATTAAAAATGGCTGTGGCATCAGTAATAACGCTGGTGTCATGGCCATTTTTAACATACGAAGAACGTATCGTTTTTCATAGCAGACAGGTATTAGACAGTGGGAACAGAAGGAATCTATAATAGTGACAAAAGAACTGATTTATTTATTAAACAGAAACTCTAAATAAAAGGTAAAGGATGAATAAATATTATGAAAGAAAATATTTTGATCGTGTACTATTCTTATTCCGGGAAAACCCACAGGATTGCAGAAGAAATCCAGAAACAGACAGGCGGAAGCTTAAGCCAGATCTATCCGAGACAACCTTATCCGGCAGATTTTGATTGCCTTTTGAAACAGGTGAGAGAGGAAAACAGATCGGGAAAGCTGCCCGCACTGCTTCCCATAACAGAAAACGCCGGCGGATATGACATTGTCTTTGTTGGTTCACCTAACTGGTGCGGTACGATCGCACCTCCCCTGGCAGCCTGGCTTGAAAAAAATGATATGACGGGTAAGATAATCCTTCCTTTTTTCAGCCATTGCGGAGGAGAAGATAAGGGGATGGGACAGGCTGTCAGAGACAGATGCCCGGGAGCGTACATGAAGAACAGCCTGTATGTACTGGAAAACAGCAGTGAAAACTTGTCCCACATGGTGCAAGAGTGGCTGAAGCAAAATTTTTCACCTGAGAGAAAGGAAGATAAGTAATGGATAATGGGAAGAAAAAATTAAAACTTGCGGTGGATATCCTGATGACATTGACACTTTTGTTTTTGATGGGATATCAGCTTTGGGGAGAATCCGCTCATGAGTGGGCGGGCGCCTTTATGCTTATACTATTTATCGTTCATCATGTGCTGAACGGCGCCTGGTACAGAAACTTGTTTCGGGCGAAATATACCGGAATGACCGTGCTGATAAACGCAGTTGATCTCATACTTCTGGCAACGATGGTCTGTCTGATGGCAAGCGGCATTGCCATGTCTCGCCATGTCTTTTCATTTCTCCCCATCAGTGGAGGAATGGGAACAGCCAGACTGATTCACATGGCTGCCTGTTACTGGGGCTTTGTGCTGATGGCGTTTCACCTGGGCCTCCACTGGAGCATGATGCTGGCGCGGTTTCGGCAGATGTTCGGAATGAAAAAAACATCTGGAGTCTGCAGTCTGATCCTGCGGCTTATGGGCTTTATGACAGCCGGATACGGGCTGTATGCATTTGTGACAAGAGCTCTGGCGGCTTATATGTTCCTGTGGGCGCAGTTTGTGTTCCTGGATTACAGTGAGTCCCCGATATCTTTTTATATAGATTACCTGGCTATAATGGGGCTGTTTATCTGGATCGCACATTATCTGTCCGTGATTATCCTGAAAACGGGCAGAAAAACCATTCCTGAAACGTATGAAAAATGATAAAAGACAAGTATTAGACTTAGGAGAAAAATCCTCTTACAATGTACATGAAGGCAGGAAAACCTCTGCCGGATTGGAGGCATGAAAATGAAGATCATAGTTCTGGAGGGAAGCCCGAATCCGCACGGCTCTTCCAACATGCTGGCGGATCATTTTATCAGGGGAGCAAAAGAAGCCGGACACACAGTCAAGGTAATTGATGCGGCACATGCGGATATCCATCCCTGTACCGGGTGTATTCATTGCGGTTATGAAGGCCCCTGCGTGCTAAAAGATGACGTAGAGACGTTCCGTAAGGATATTCTGGAAGCGGATATGATGGTATTTGTCACACCCCTGTATTATTACGGAATGTCAGCACAGCTGAAGACACTGATCGACCGGTTCTGTGCTTTTAACAGCAGCATTCAGCGCAAACATATGAAATCCGCGCTTTTAACAGCGGCATGGAACAGCGACGGCTGGACGTTTGATGCACTGGAAGCCCATTACAAGACGCTGGTACAGTATCTGAACCTGAAGGATATGGGAATGGTGCTGGGAAAGGGATGCGGCACGCCATCTATGACACAACATTCAAAATACCCGAAACAGGCATATGAACTTGGAAAAAAACTGAAATAAACAGAATCGAAAGGAAGTAAAGAACATGAAGAAAAATATTGGAAAAAGTCTGGCGCTTTATCCTACACCGCTTGTGGTAGTGGGAACCATGGTACACGGAAGGCCGAATTATGTCCTGGTGGGGCATGTGGGAATCATCGGGCATGACCGGATCATGGTCAGCCTTGCGAAACCCCATTACACCAATCAGGGAATCAAAGAGACAAAAGCGCTGACTGTGAATATTGTAGACGAGGCTATGCTGAAAAAAGCAGACCGGACCGGCTGTGTCAGCGGAAATAAAGTGGATAAGTCAGAGATGTTCCAGTTCCATACCGAAAGGACCGGGGCGCCGGTCATCGACGAGGCGCCGGTGGTAATGGACTGCAGGGTAGACGACATTTACGAGACAGAAGGGTTCGAGAGCTTTATTTGCAAAATAGACGGCGTTTACGCGGAAGAGAATGTTTTAAATGAAGCGGGAAAAATTGACTACCGTACACTGAAGCCGGTTCTTTTCGAGATGCCTACTTACGAATATTTACGTACGGGTGATGTCATCGGAAAATGTATGAACCTTGACCAATAACAGACGGAAAAAAGGATAAAGGTAAGGAGGACACTTATGAAATCAAAATTTCTGAAAAAACTGCTTTCAGCCATGCTCGTGGGAACAGCGGTATGCAGTCTTGCCGCGTGCAGCGGCGGAGCTGATACAGGAGAACCGGCGGAGACTCAGACAGAAGAAAGTGCTGGGGTACAGGCTGAAGCAGAAGATACGGATGCCGGACAGGAGCCTGCCGCAGGAGAAGAAACAGATGCGGCGGCAGGAGAGGGCGGCGCACTGGTTGCTTACTTTTCCTGGTCAGGCAATACGCAGGCCGTAGCCCAGGAGATCCAGGCACAGACCGGTGCGGATCTGTTTGAGATCGTTCCGGCCGAACCTTATACAGATGACTATGACGAGCTCCTGGATATCGCACAGGAGGAGCAAAGCAGCGACGCCCGCCCGGCAATCGCAGAGACTGTGGATCTGTCCGGCTATGACACCGTGTATCTCGGTTTCCCCAACTGGTGGGGAGATATGCCTATGATCCTGTATACATTTCTGGATGAGCATGACCTTTCCAGAAAGACAGTCGTACCCTTCAATACAAGCGGCGGCAGCGGATTTTCCGGTTCCCTTGATACCATCGCCCAGATGGAGCCGGAGGCCAAGATCACAGAAGGGCTTTCCCTTGGAGACGGAGAGGCAGAGGACTGCGCAGATGAGGTGTCAGAGTGGCTTGCCAATATCGGTATGACAGGGGAGGCGGAATCATAATGAGATATGAAAGATTAGGAAATTCTGAGTTAAATGTATCACGCATCTGTATGGGATGCATGGGCTTCGGGGATGCAAAGAACGGGCAGCATACGTGGACCATCGATGAAGAGCATACCCGGGAGATCATCCGCAAAGGCCTGGAATCCGGGATCAATTTTTACGACACCGCCATCGGATACCAGAGCGGCACAAGCGAGCAGTATCTGGGAAGGACGCTGCGGGATTACGCAAAGCGGGATGAAGTGGTAGTCGCTACGAAATTTCTTCCCCGCACGCCGGAAGAGATCGAACAGGGCGTTCCGGCACAGGAGCATATTGAACGGATGATCAACAAGAGCCTGGAAAATCTCGGGATGGACCATGTGGATCTGTATATTTATCACATGTGGGATTATGCGACGCCGCTGTACGACATCATGGAAGGCTTAAACAATGTGGTAAAAGAAGGAAAGGCAAGATATATCGGCATTTCCAACTGCTTTGCGTATCAGCTGGCAAAAGCCAATGCACTGGCGGAGCGGGAAGGCTTTGCGAAATTCGTATCCATACAGGGACATTATAATTTGATCTTCCGCGAGGAAGAACGGGAAATGGCAAAGCTCTGCCGGGAAGACAATATCGCCATGACGCCGTACAGCGCCCTGGCCGGCGGCAGACTGTCCAAGAAACCGGGAGAAACATCAAAAAGGCTCCGAGAGGACGACTATGCAAAGCTGAAATACAACGGCACAGCCGATGAAGACGGCGTGATCATCGCGCGGGTGGCGGAACTGGCCAAGAAGCGCGGCGTGTCCATGACAGAAATCTCCCTTGCATGGCTGCTTACAAAAGTGACTGCCCCTATTGTGGGCGCCACGAAGCTTTCCCATGTGGAGGGGATGACAAAGGCGGCTGATCTGTGCCTGACAAAGGAAGAGATCAACTACCTGGAAGAGCCGTATGTGCCCCATGCGCTGGTAGGCGTTATGGCGCAGAATACAGCAGAGCAGGCAAAGGAAAAGCATGTCTGGTCTACGGGAAATCAGAAACTGTAAAAAGGATTGACTTTGATGGAGGATAAGAATTTGGCAGAAATGAAAGTAATGCCCAAGATTGCTCTCGGAGCATGGGCATGGGGAAATGACGGAACATTTGGAGGAACTCTTACCCCGGAAGCGCTGAAACCGGTATTTGACACTGCAATGAAAGAAGGGTTAAATCTCTGGGATACTGCCTATGCATATGGCATGGGTACCTCAGAGAAGGTACTGGGAGATTTCCTTCGAACGGTCCCGAGAGGCAGCTATCTGATCTCAGATAAATTTACGCCTCAGTGTGCGGATCCTGCGGCTGAGAATGCAGTGACAGCTCTTTATGAGAAGAGCGCTGAACTTCTGGGCACAGATTACATGGATTTCTACTGGATCCACAATCCGATGGATGCACCGAAATGGGTGACAGAACTGATCCCACTTGCAAAAAGCGGAAAGATCGGAAAAATCGGACTTTCCAATCACAGCCTGGCAGAGAGCAAAGAAGCGGCTGATATTCTGGCAAAAGAGGGCTTGAAGATCTCAGCGATCCAGAATCATTACAGTCTGCTGAACCGGTCTTCCGAAACATCCGGCATCCTGGACTACTGTAAAGAAAATGATATTATTTTCTTCTCTTATATGGTACTGGAGCAGGGAGCGCTGACGGGAAAATATGACATGAAGCACCCCTTTCCGGAGGATTCTGACAGAGGCAGGACATACAATCCCATGCTGCCGGAACTGGAGAAGCTGAATAAAGGACTGGAAGAAATCGCTGAGCGCCATCATGCGGCAACCGCACAGATCCCTGTTGCGTGGGCCATTGCAAAAGGAACGCTGCCGATCATCGGCGTGACCAAAGTTTATCAGGTGGAAGATGCTGCGAAAGCAGCGGCGATCAAATTGTCTGAAGAAGAGATTGCCATGATAGAGAAACTGGGCGGTGAAGCACAGGTGAACGTGATCCGTTACTGGGAAAAGGAAATGAAGTAGGGGGCTATTTATCATGAAAACGGTCAGACTGAATAATGGTATAGAGATGCCGATGGAGGGATTTGGAGTCTTTCAGATCCCGGAAGACAGCTGTGAACAAGTGGTAAAGGATGCCATTGACCTGGGTTACCGGCTGATTGACACTGCCAGTTCTTATCAAAACGAGAAGGCTGTGGGGCGGGCTATTGCCAGCTGCGATGTGCCTCGGGAAGAGCTGTTTATTACGACCAAGGCTTATATCCAGCAGATGGGATATAAAAAAACCAAGCAGGCATTTCAGGAATCGTTGGATAATTTGGGGCTTCAATATCTGGATCTCTATCTGATCCACATGCCCTTTGGAGATTACTACGGTTCTTGGAAAGCACTGGAGGAATTATACAGAGAAGGAAAAGTCCGAGCCATCGGTGTGTGTAATTTTCTTCCGGATCGGCTGCTGGATCTGTATTATAACGCGGAAATCACGCCGCAGATCGATCAGTTAGAACGGCATCCCCATTATCAGCGAAAAGAAGACCTTGAGATTATGGACGAATTGAAAGTACAGCCCCAGGCATGGGCTCCCTTTGCCGAAGGACTGAAAGGGATGTTTGATGAACCGATATTAAAAGAAATTGCAGAAAAATATGATAAAACCGTGGCGCAGATTATTTTACGCTGGAATGTACAGCAGGGAGTAATCGTGATCCCGAAATCCGTTCACCGGGAACGAATGAGAGAAAATCTTGATATCTGGAATTTTAAAATAGAAGATGATGATATGGAACGAATCGGATCGTTGGATAAGAATTGTCCTTCTATGCTGGATACAAGGAAAGTCAGTGAAGTAAAGAGAGTATATGATTATCTCAATAATCCTGTGCTGACCAGTCTGTAAGAAATGTAAGATTGAAAAAATGTGTCTGTCTCAGGTAATATTGCAGAAATGGTTTAGTTGTATAATGTTTTAAAGATAGCCGGAAACTCTTGCTTTTACAGTCGGTAAAACGCAAGAGAAATAAAGAAAAACTCTGGCTCTTCTTCAAGCGAGGAGGTACAATAAAAAATACATGGCATTAAAAGCAGAGAAAATCTGCCGGACAATCAGGAGGGGAACATCATGATTGAAGTTTATTATGCGGAAGATGATGAAACGATTGGCGAGTCTGTAAAAGAATATTTGGAACAGCAAAATTTCAAAGTAGCCGTTTTTGATAGAATTGCGGATGTCAAGAAAGCGTTAATCAGTCATTTGCCTACAATCGTCTTGCTGGACTGGAATATGCCGGACGGACAAGGAAGTGAATTGTGCCTTTGGATCCGTGAAAGATGGAAAACCCTGCCTGTTATCTATTTGACGGTTCGCGGTGATTCCCATGACATTGTTACCGGCTTCCAAAACGGGGCGGATGATTATGTGGTAAAACCCTTTGATCTTGCCGTTCTGTATTCTCGTATTTTGGCGCTGCTGCGTAGAACCAAAACCGTAACCGACACAAAGCTATTCTGCGATGGCCTGATGTTGGATAAGGAGAAAACAGCTGTCTATGACGGGCAGAAGGAAATCGTTGTAAGCCAGCCGGAGTACCGAATTCTCCTGATTCTGATGGAAAATAAGGGAAAAACAATCACCAGAAGTCAGTTATTAGAGCAGGTTTGGGATCGCAGCGGGAACTATGTAAATGATAATACACTGACGGTCACAATGAAAAGACTGCGGGAAAAGCTGAATCATCCAGCCTGCTTAAAAACGATCCGAAGTTTTGGCTACCGTATGGAGGACACACAATGAGCGAAAAATGGAAACAAAAAATACTTCTGATTTTTCCGTTTGCTGTTCTTGCAGCAGGCATGATACTTAACGCCGCTTTCTTCCTGCACACATACCGGCAGATTGCATTTGAACACACTTCGGCATTATGCAAAACCATATTGGCAAATTCTCCTGAAGCAGAGCCACAGCTATCAGCGGCTCTGAAAGACTATCATTCATTGACGGAACAAGAACTTAAGGGCAACGATTATCTGGAAAAATACGGATACCGGGTCGATGATTTTTGCTATGATTTCCCGCTGGATACAGTGCTTTTTCCGATTCTATTTTTCCTTGTGACCGCTTGTGCTTTTGGGGCTGGAGCTTTTTTGTCCCACAGAAAAAATCGAAAGAGGATTGATGATTTGACCGAGTATTTGGAGCAGGTTAATATCGGTGCTGGCGGGACATTGATACAGACGAAGGAAGATGAATATTCCCATTTGCAGGACGAAATATACAAAACTGTCACGATGCTTTATCAAACAAGAGAAACAGCAGTTTCCGCAAAGAAAAATTGTGCAGAGAACCTGGCTAATATCGCACATCAACTGAAAACGCCGATCACAGCGGCCTTTTTGTCGTTGCAGCTTATGGAAAAAGAAATTCCGGGGGCTTACGCAGAACAGGTCAAACAACAGTTGAAACGATTAAACCGTCTGGAAGAATCCTTGCTTATGCTTTCCAAAATTGATGCTGGAACGCTGCCGCTCAAACGGGAAAAGGTCGATCTTTATACGGTATTAAATCTGGCGGCAGATAATCTGAACGATTTATTGCGGAAAAATCATATTGCTGTTGAAATTCCAGAAAATGGCTGTATTGAATTTTTGGGAGATTTGGAGTGGTCAATGGAAGCCCTCATCAATCTTATCAAGAATTGTATGGAACATTCCAAGCCGGGCGGCGTAGTTCATTGTGACTACTCTGGCAACCCTCTCTATGTAGAAATTCGTGTATGGGATAACGGGGCTGGTTTTGACAAAGAGGACTTACCGCATCTTTTTGATCGTTTTTACCGGGGGCGGCGTGCATCCCCCGATGGAATCGGAATTGGTCTGGCTCTTGCCCGTTCCATTTTTGAATTGCAGAACGGAACCATAACCGCCCGTAATTTGCAAAATGGCGGTGCTTGTTTTGAAATAAGGATATACAGTCACTGAGATGTCACTTTACTTTGTTATACTGTACGCAAGACCATTTAACAGAGAGGAGAAAGTGAAATGGAAATACTAAAATGTGAAAATGTCCGAAAGGTATATGGCGCCGGAAACAATCAAGTCGTGGCGCTTAATCACATTGACTTGTCCGTACAAAAAGGAGAATTTGCAGCAATCGTAGGAGCATCCGGTTCGGGAAAATCTACACTGTTGCATATTTTGGGAAGTGTGGATAAGCCGACAGAAGGGAAAGTCCTGATAGAGGGGACAGAACTATCTGCCATGAACCGAACACAGGCAGCCATTTTCCGGCGCAGAAAGGTCGGATTGGTCTATCAGTTTTATAACCTGATCCCCACCCTTACCGTCCGAAAAAATATACTCATGCCGCTCCTGTTAGACAAACGCAAACCCAATAAAGAATACTTTGAGCAGATTGTACATTCCCTGGGAATCGAAGATAAACTGGAATCACTGCCCAGTCAGCTTTCCGGCGGACAACAGCAGCGAGTTGCTATCGCCCGTTCTTTGATCTATCGCCCGGCGCTGTTGCTTGCTGATGAACCGACCGGCAACCTGGACCGGAAAAACGGAGAGGAAATTATTGACTTGCTAAAATTATCTAACCGTAACCTGGGACAGACGATTCTTTTGATTACCCATGATGAAAAGATCGCATTGGAGGCGGATCGCGTTATTACCATGGAGGACGGGAAAATTGTCGGCGATCATTTCCATGATACGGCCAAATGGCATAAAGGGATCCTTGAGGAGAAAGGTCGGTGAAGGATATGTGGAAAGACTATTCGATAGGATTCATCAAAAAGAATCGGGCTTCCAGCGTATCCGTTCTCACCTCGGCGTTTATTTCTGCTCTGTTTCTTTCTTTGCTGTGCGGTTTATTTTATAACTTCTGGAATTATGAGACAGAATCCGTTGTTTTAGAAGAAGGAAACTGGCAGGGACGCATCAGCGGGGCGTTCGAAGAAGATGAAGTGTCCGAAATTGAAAATTATGCCAATGTAAAAACGGCTATAATCAATGAGGATTTATCAGACGGTCAAACTCTCGTAGTTGATATTTGCTTTGATAACATGAAGGCTGTGTATCAGGATATGCCTCTTATCGCCCAGCAGTTAGGTATGCCTGAGACTTCCGTATCGTATCATGAATCACTGTTGTCAAGTTATTTCATCAACGATCCGCAGAACAGCAATCCGCCCTTATTGATGGCTTTTTATCTCTTTGTACTCCTGCTCGTGTCGGTGTCTTTGATTTTAATCATTCATAACTCGTTTGCTGTATCTATGAATGCCCGTGTACATCAGTTTGGCATCTTTTCCAGCATTGGGGCAACGCCGGGGCAAATTCGCACCTGTCTTTTACAGGAAGCGGCGATGCTTTGCGTGATTCCTGTTTTGATCGGAAGTTTTGTCGGAATCGCTTTGACCTTCGGAGCCATCCAGGCAGTCAATATTCTCGCCGATGGTATTGTCGGCAGACATGAAGCTGCCTTTACCTATCATCCGCTGATGTTTGCAGTCACGATTTTGACCTCTTTTTTGACGGTGTTGATTTCTGCCTGGCTGCCAGCCAGAAAATTGAGCAAGATGACGCCACTGGAAGCCATAAAAAACACGGGGGAATTACAGATAACACGGAGAAAAAAATCCCGTGTTCTTGCGCTTTTATTTGGAACCGAAGGGGAACTTGCCGGGAATGCGCTGAAAGCACAGAAGAAATCTCTGCGAACCGCCACGCTGTCGTTGACCCTTTCCTTTCTGGGCTTTGCTCTCATGCTGAGTTTTTTTACCCTCTCTGGAATCAGTACAAACCATACCTATTTTGAACGCTACCAAGATACCTGGGATGTGATGGCAACGCTTGAGGACACAAGGATCGAGGACTTCTCTCATGCGGATGAAATCCATGCTTTGGCTGATACAGACAGTGTGATTTATCAAAAGGCAAACGCCGTTTGTTCTATTGAGGCGGACGCTGTCAGCGAAGAAGTAAAAAGTCTGGGTGGTCTTGAAACAATCGCCGGAAGCGATGTCAGTATGGCAGATGGGATTTATACCATTCAGGCTCCTATTGTAATCATGGACGACAGCAGCTTTGCCACGTATTGCGAGCAGATCGGCGTTTCCTCAGCGGAAAACGGGAGCGTTGTTTTGAACCGTATTTGGAACAACATAAACAGCAATTTCAGATACAAAGAATACGTTGCGTTTTTGTCAGAGAACCAGGACACGATGACTTTACAAAACCTGAAAGATGCGGCTGCAACTGTGGAGATTCCGGTTTTGGGCTATACAAAGGAGCCGCCGGTTTTGAGAGAAGAATATGATAACTATGCTTTAGTCCAATTTGTATCCCTTTCCACCTGGAAACAAATCGAAGAGACGATTGGGAATGCCCAACCAGATACCTATATCCGCATTCTTTCAGAAAAAGAAAGAACCCTGACAGAACTGAGTATGATTGCAACCGAGCTGACGAATATGCTGGGGCATGACATTTCTTTTGAGGCAGAAAACCGGATTCAGGAAAAGATAGACAATGATGCCATGCTGAACGGATACAAACTGATAATTGGGGCGCTGTGTGTGCTGCTGGCCTTCATCGGGATTGCTAACGTATTTTCCAACACGTTGGGATTTATCCGGCAAAGGAAAAGAGAATTTGCGAGATATATGTCCATCGGCATGACGCCAGAGGGTATGCGAAAAATGTTTTGGATCGAGGCCCTCGTCATCGCAGGCCGCCCCATTCTGATCACGCTGCCGGTTACGGCTGTGTTTGTATGGCTGATGATAACGGCAAGCTACCTGAACCCAATGGAATTTTTAGCAGTGGCTCCCATCGTTCCCATCCTGCTTTTTATCGCGGCACTTTTTGGCTTTGTCGCACTGGCATATTACCTTGGCGGCAGGCAAATCCTGAAATGCGATCTGGCAGATGCACTGCGAACGGATTATATGATATAACAAGAAATATTTTCCCTAAATCCTTGACAATCTGCGGAACCTTTCTGTATACTGATACCATGTGATAACAGAAAACAGCAATGACGGGAACAAGTAGATTCAGAAGAAACGTACAGAGAGGCGCCGGAAGGTGAGAGGCCCACGCGGAAGCTGAACTCGAATACATCCCCGAGCTTCACACCGAAACGATGAGTAGGCTGTGACGGGCTGACAGACGTTATAACTGTCGGGGTATCGATAGGGTACCTGCCAAGGCAGACGGCGTGAGCCGGCTGTGAACAAAGGTGGTAACACGGGAATTTACTCTCGTCCTTTTCATTACGCAAAAGGACGGGAGTTTTTTTATGACACCAGGAGTAAAAGGTCATGCTTTTGCATTTATGCAAAAAAGCATGACTTTGGGCTCCGCCAAAATGAAGCAACAGCGGTAGCAAAAGGAGAACAGATATGAAAATCTACGAAGAACTTCAGGCCAGAGGCCTGATCGCCCAGGTTACGGACGAAAAAGAAATCAGAGAACTGGTAAACGAGGGAAAAGCCACTTTCTATATCGGTTTTGACCCCACGGCAGACAGTCTTCATGTGGGGCATTTCATGGCCCTGTGTCTGATGAAACGGCTGCAGATGGCCGGGAATAAGCCCATCGCTCTGCTGGGAGGCGGCACGGGAATGATCGGAGATCCCTCCGGACGTTCCGATATGCGCCAGATGATGACAGTGGAGACCATCCAGCACAACTGCGACTGCTTCAAAAAACAGATGAGCCGTTTTATTGAATTCGGCGAGGACAAGGCGCTGATGGTTAATAATGCGGACTGGCTGATGAATCTGAATTACATCGAGCTGCTGCGGGAAGTAGGAGCCTGCTTTTCAGTCAACAATATGCTCCGGGCAGAGTGTTATAAGCAGAGGATGGAAAAAGGCTTAAGTTTCCTGGAGTTCAACTACATGATCATGCAGAGCTATGACTTTTATGAGCTGTACAAACGCTACGGCTGCAACATGCAGTTCGGCGGCGACGACCAGTGGAGCAACATGCTGGGCGGGACAGAACTGATCCGCAGAAAGCTGAATAAAGACGCTTACGCCATGACCATCACGCTGCTTTTGAATTCCGAGGGAAAGAAGATGGGCAAAACCCAGTCCGGCGCCGTATGGCTGGATCCCAATAAGACTTCTCCCTTTGATTTCTATCAGTATTGGAGAAATGTGGCAGATGCCGACGTGCTGAAATGCCTGCGGATGCTGACTTTCCTTCCGCTGGAACAGGTGGATGAGATGGATAAATGGGAAGGCAGCCAGCTGAATCAGGCAAAAGAAATCCTGGCCTATGAACTGACCGGTCTGGTACACGGAGAAGAAGAGGCAAAGAAGGCGCAAAACGGCGCCAGAGCGCTGTTCTCCAGTGGAAATGCCGCTGATATGCCCACCGTAGAACTCGCAGAGGAAGATTTCAAAGACGGCGCGGTGGATATCCTGACCATGCTGACGGTATCCGGACTGGCCAAAAGCCGTTCCGACGGCCGGAAGAACGTGGAACAAGGAGGCGTATCCATCGACGGCGAAAAGATCACCGATATCCATTACACGATGCCCAGAGAAGCTTTCGAGAAAGACGGCGTGGTGCTGAAACGGGGCAAAAAGAGCTTCAAAAAAATTTGCCTGAAACAGTAAATTGTGATAATATGATTATTCAGGCGGCAGGCAATGCCGCCTGAAGTGTGAATGATACGTCAGGAGGAAAGAAAACGTGAAAAAGTATGGTGTGAATGAACTTCGCCAGATGTTTCTGGATTTCTTTGAGAGCAAAGGACATCTGGTGATGAAAAGCTTTTCGCTGATTCCACAGAATGATAAAAGCCTGCTGCTGATCAACGCAGGCATGGCCCCGCTGAAACCTTATTTTACCGGTGCGGAGATCCCTCCCCGCAGAAGAGTTGCCACCTGTCAGAAATGTATCCGGACAGGAGACATTGAAAACGTGGGAAAGACAGCCCGCCACGGTACCTTTTTTGAAATGCTGGGCAACTTTTCCTTTGGAGATTACTTCAAGCATGAAGCCATCGCCTGGTCCTGGGAATTTCTGACTCAGGTAGTAGGACTGGATCCCGACCGGCTCTATCCTTCTGTTTATCTGGAGGATGACGAGGCTTTCGATATCTGGAATAAAGAGATCGGCATCGCGCCGGAGCGGATCTTCCGTTTCGGAAAAGAAGACAATTTCTGGGAGCACGGCGCCGGACCCTGCGGACCCTGTTCAGAAATCTATTATGACCGCGGAGAAAAATACGGCTGCAGAAAACCGGACTGCACCGTGGGCTGCGACTGCGACCGGTATATCGAGATCTGGAATAACGTCTTTACCCAGTTTGAGAATGACGGAAACGGCCATTACGAAACACTGCAGAACAAAAACATTGATACCGGAATGGGACTGGAGCGTCTGGCTACCGTAGTTCAGGATGTGGATTCCATCTTCGATGTGGATACCATCTGCGCACTGAGAGAAAAAGTGTGCGAGATCGCAGGAAAGAAATATCATGAGAATGAAAAAGACGATATTTCTATCCGCCTGATCACAGATCATATGCGTTCCGCCACCTTCATGATTTCCGACGGCATCATGCCTACCAATGAGGGACGGGGCTACGTGCTGCGCCGCCTGATTCGCCGTGCGGCCCGCCACGGCCGTCTGCTGGGGATCGAGGGAGAGTTTCTGGCAAAATTAAGCGAGACGGTGATTGAAGGCTCCAAAGACGGCTATCCGGAGCTGGAGGAGAAAAAAGACTTTATCCTGAAGGTTCTGACCAATGAAGAAAATCAATTTGGAAAAACCATCGACCAGGGTCTGAAGATTCTGGCGGAAATGGAATCCGATATGCAGAAAAAAGGCGTTTCCATTCTGGATGGACAGGATGCCTTCCGTCTGTATGACACCTATGGCTTCCCCATGGATCTGACCAGAGAAATTCTGGAAGAAAAAGGCTATCAGATCGACGAAGAGGGATTTGCCAAAGAGATGGAAGAGCAGCGAACCAGAGCCCGCAGCAGCCGTGAGACCACCAACTATATGGGAGCAGACGCCACGGTTTATGATCAGATTGATCCGTCTGTCACTACAGAGTTCGACGGTTACGACAAACTGACTCTGGAATCAGAGATTTCCGTATTAACCAAAGAAGAGGAACTGACAGACAGTCTGATGGAAGGCCAGAGGGGAACCATCATCACCAAAGTGACGCCTTTCTACAGCACCATGGGCGGTCAGCAGGGAGATGTGGGCGTGATCAGCAGCGACCAGGGTTCCTTCCAGGTAGAGGATACCATCCACCTGCGCGGCGGAAAGGTCGGCCATGTGGGCATCATGACCGGCGGCATGCTGAAAGCGGGCGATACCGTCACCCTTTGTGTGGATCGGGAAAAACGACTGGATACCGCCAAAAATCACAGCGCCACCCACCTGCTGCAAAAAGCGCTGAAGACGGTTCTTGGATCCCACGTAGAACAGAAGGGTTCTCTGGTTACACCGGATCGTCTGCGGTTTGACTTTGCCCATTTCCAGGCCATGACAGAGGAAGAGATTGCCAGGACAGAGGCGCTGGTCAATGAGGAAATCCAGGCCAATCTTGCGGTGACGACACAGATCATGAGTCTGGAGGAAGCGAAAAAATCCGGAGCCATGGCACTGTTCGGTGAAAAGTATTCCGACGAGGTGCGTGTGGTATCCATGGGCGATTTTTCCCGGGAACTGTGCGGCGGTACCCACGTATCCAACACCGGCGTAATCTCTCTGTTTAAAATCGTATCCGAATCCGGTATCGCAGCCGGTGTGCGCCGTATCGAAGCACTGACTGGAAACGGCGTCCTGGCATACTATAAAGAGATGGAAACACGTCTTTTTGCAGCAGCTTCGCTGCTGAAAACCAGTCCGGCGGAACTGACAGATAAAATCGCTCATCTGCAGGCGGAACTGAAAGCCGCCCACAGTGAAAATGAATCCTTAAAGAGCAAACTGGCTCAGGATTCGCTGGGCGACGTGATGGATAAAGTAACCGAAATCAAAGGAGTAAAAGTCCTGGCCAGCTCCCTTGCCGACGTGGATATGAACGGCCTGCGGGATCTGGGAGACCAGCTGAAAGAGAAGCTGGGCGAAGGCGTGGTCGTGCTGATCGCTGACAACGGCGGCAAAGTCAACCTGATGGCCACCGCCACCAAAGGCGCTCTCGACAAAGGCGTCCATGCCGGAAATCTGATCAAAGCAGTGGCTGCCTGTGTCGGCGGAGGCGGAGGTGGACGTCCTCAGATGGCCCAGGCCGGAGGAAAGGATGCGTCCAAAATACCGGAAGCTCTGCAGAAGGTTGCCGCCGTGCTGGAGGAACAGATCAAAGGCTGATGTTTTTCCAAAAAAAATGGCTAAATCAGTTGACGAATGAGAAAAATCTGTTATAATTACTTTTAGTGCAGTAAAAAATACCCAAACAGTTGTGTATGCACAATCTACAACTGGAGGGAGGTTAGGTGTGAGTCTATGTCAAACGTTATCGTAAAAGAAAACGAATCTCTGGACAGCGCATTACGCAGATTCAAACGCAGTTGCGCAAAGGCCGGAATTCAGCAGGAAATCCGTAAAAGAGAACATTACGAGAAACCAAGCGTTCGTCGTAAGAAAAAATCGGAAGCTGCCAGAAAACGTAAATATAATTAATGTGCCGAAAAATCCCTGATCATGGTATCAGGGATTTTTTTGTGCCTGCAATCATATTTCCCATTCTCTTTTCGTAGATTAAAAGTAGAAAAAGAAAAGGGGAGCAGGATGGGAATCTGGAAAAAAATAATCTTTTTAACCTTTATAACGGCAGGCATGTTTCTGTTTTCCATGTCATCTGTCATGGCAGAAGAAACCGCGGACGACGAGGATCCGCTTTCGGTGGAAGCGCCCTCGGCGATCCTCATGGAAGCATCCACGGGAGAAATCCTGTACGAAAAGAATGCAGACGAGCAGAGAAGTCCGGCCAGCATTACGAAGATCATGACGCTGCTTTTGATCTTTGAGGAACTGGAAAAGGGAACGATCACACTGAACGAGAAAACCGTCACCAGCGCCCACGCCAAAAGCATGGGAGGTTCCCAGGTTTTCCTGGAAGAAGGCGAAAAGCAGACCGTAGAGACGCTGATCAAATGCATCGTGGTCGCTTCCGGAAATGACGCATCTGTGGTAATGGCAGAACATATCGCCGGAAGTGAAACAGAATTCGTAAAAAAGATGAATCAAAAGGCAGAGGAACTTGGCCTTGCCAATACGGTTTTTGAAGACTGCTGCGGCCTTTCAGACTCTGACGGACATCATACCACCGCCCACGATGTGGCGGTAATCTCCAGAGAACTGATCACAAAATATCCCCAGGTGCTTACATACTCTTCAATCTGGATGGAAGATATTACCCATGTGACAAAGAAAGGGACGTCCAGATTCGGCCTGACCAATACCAATAAACTGGTGCGGGGATATGACGGCTGCGTGGGCCTGAAAACCGGAAGTACATCCAAAGCAAAATTCTGCGTGTCCGCAGTAGCCGTCCGGGATGAGGTCACCCTGATTTCCGTTATCATGGGCGCGCAGGATTCCAAATCCCGCTTTCGGGACGCTTCGGCTCTTTTGAATTACGGTTTTAGTATCTGCCGCTTTTACGTGGATGAAAACAAAGAAACGCTGCCTCCTGTTCCCGTGACAGACTCCATAAAAGGAGAAGCCGCCTGCCGCTTTGCCGAGGAATTCCGCTATCTGGATACGAAAGGGGCGGATCTTTCCGGGATAAAAAAAGAACTGGTCTGGCAGGATGGCCTGAAAGCGCCGATAAAAAAGGGAGACACCGCAGGATATGCCGTTTACCGGCTTGATGGGAAGGAGATCGGCCGCACGGCTGTTTTATTTGCAGAAGATGTGGAAAAATCCGGTTATGCAGATTATATCAGGATGGCTTTCCTCCTGTTTCTTGGAGCAGGAAGAGAAAAAGGAGATGGTTCCGATCCCGGGACTGTCTCCTTTTTTTACTCTTTTTCGGAAAAAAGTTTTCGTGAGAGCCGTCAAAATAAGATATAATAAAAGCAATTCAGGGAGGGCATCAGCAGTGGAACAATTTAATAAAAAGCAGATCATAGAA
>DSLMC04102__coassemble_1004_pt1 | contig 20269 bp, 21 predicted proteins | sample DSLMC04102__metabat2_low_PE_042 | metagenome-assembled genome bin DSLMC04102
TCCCGCAGCAGCGCGCCCAGATCAATCTCTATTTCGTCTTTGTCCAGTTTTTCCATTTTCCTACCTGCTCCTCTTATCTTTTACTCTCACAACGCACATCAGTATTCTCTGTATTTCCCATACCTGCCGTATTTTCCATAGTAGCTGTTAAACTGGACGTCCACTTTATTCAGCACCACGCCCAGTACGTTGCTGTTGGCAGCTTTTAGCTGATCCGCCACATTTTGGGCTTCCACCCGTGAAGCGGCGTCAGCCGCTAAAACCAAGATCGATCCATCCGAAACCCTGGCCGCCACCGCCGCATCGATTACACTGCTCAGAGGCGGCGTATCAATAATGGTGTAATCAAAGGTATTCTTCACCACCGGAATCATCTGAGAAAAACGCTCATTTCCCATCAACTCTGTGGGATTGGTAGGGAAAATTCCCGAGGGCATTAAAAACAGATTCTTTTTATTAGTAGAATAAATCACATCTCCCACATTTTCCTGGCCAGACAGGTAATGACTGAGTCCCTTTACCGATTCCTGTATCTGCAGCCAATGTAAAAGCACCGATTTTCTCATATCCGCATCAATCAGCAGCGTTTTTTTTCCGCTCTCCGCAAAGGCCCGGGCCAGATAGTAAGAAACGGTACTTTTTCCGTCTCCCGGCGAGATGCTGGTCACCGTGATCACACGGTTTTCCACCCCCGTAAATTCGATATTGGTTCGCAGCGTCCGGTACACCTCCCGTTCCTGGGTGGAAGGCAGCTGCTCCTCTCCAATGGTTACCTTATACATGAATGTATTCCCTCCTGATTATTTTCCCGGCATTTTCCCGGCATATTTTTCGACAATATTCTCTGTCCGTTTTCTTTTCGATATAAGCGGCACACTCGGCCATCAGCGGTCTTCTGTGCCGGCTTCCGTGCGCGTCTGTTCCCACAAAATGGATCAGGCGCTCCTTCAAAAGGCAGCGCAGATGCTTTTTCACCCGGCGTCCATTCCGCCCGATCACACTGGAAGCATTGGTCTGAAGAAAAACGCCCATGAAAGCCAGTTCCCGGACGCGTTCCTTTTCCATCAGTTCCTCATACCGCTCCACGTGAGCCAGAATCGGCCAAAACCCTTTGTACTGCAGCGTCTGCAGTCCTCTTTGGATATAAAAAAACTCTTCTCCTGGGAAAAACTCCACCAGCACATAACGGCTCTGATTCATGGTCCAGATCCGACCTTTTTCCAGTTCCTCCACCGCCTTTTCACTGAAAAAAATCTCCGCTCCGGAGGCGATTTTCAGTTCCGGTGAAATTTCCGCCGCCATCTGCCGTGTCTGTTCAAGCGCTTCTTTTCGCTTTTTCCAAATTCCTGTCCCCATCTCGCTGTCGTAATGGGATGTGGCAAATATGGTTCGGATTCCCTCATTCCAGGCCATTTCCAGCATACTTCTGGTTTCCATAGCATCCTTTGCGCCGTCATCCACCCCCGGAAGGATATGGCAATGCACATCTGTCATCTTCATTCTTCTACCCTCTTACTCAGGCTGTCACTGTCACCGTCATCACTTCCTCATTGGAGCGGTTTCCATCGCTGTCCACTACAAAATAGGTAAGTTCATATGTCCCTTCCGCCGACACGTCCACCTCGCCTTCCACTTGGATATTGCGAAACAAACTGTTCCTGTCATCTGCATCATCTGAAATTTCCTCCACCCAGGACAGTCGGTCAAACTCGCCATTTTTCTCCACAGTTACCTGATGCTGTTTCAAATAAAATCTGGGAGCCTCATCCGACAGCGCCGCAATCTGCTCTTCCCGCGCGGCAACTGCCTGCTCTTCCGGATCAGAATTCTCCGTTTCTTCCGTAGTTTCTTCTCCGCCTTCTTGCAAGCCAGCGTCTTCCTGTCCCGGATCCGTCTCGTCACCGGCTCCTTCCACCGGCTGCACAGTTTCCCCGTTCGCAGAAGTATCCCGCTTCATCTCCCAGGAGGATTTGGTTACGTTGTGGCTGCGATCCATAGCCACAACAGTAATCGTCACAGAATCCTCCGTATCTGAACTTTTCACGGATTCCACTATCAGGGAATCCGTCACATCGCCGTCCCGCTCATCCGTCGCCCTTACATGCTCCAACAGTTCATTTCTGTCCATATCACTGTGCCAAGTCTGTGCAGACGGCATATCCACCTCGATCACCGGTCCTTCCCGGTCTTTTGCCATAAGCAGCCATCCAGCAAAAATGCCAAGAAATATCACTATTATCAGAGATATGGGCAATAATACTTTTTTCATTTTTCCTTCCTCTTCTGCACAAATAGTTACAACGTATTTTATCATATTTCCTGGTGATATTCCAGATATAATTTCCTGTAATCGTTCACAAAATCACAATTTTTATCCCTTATTAGTTCCTGTTTTTCAGGTTTTGCAAAAAAATGCCGCGCAATTTTGGCATAAAAACTGCAGCAGGGCAAATCCTGCTGCAGTTTTTGTCTTTCATCCAAATATTTTCTGGTACTCATCCAGCCATGCCAGATGATTATCCACCAGTTTTTCCGTCACCGTGGTAATGGGACCGGCTGAAGACGCCACGATCAGTCTTTGATCCTTTACCGCTTCCAGTTCCCTTACTTTCTGTCGGATTTCTTCTGTCGTTTTTAGTTCCAGATCCGCCCATTCCAGGTTGCCAATCAGTGTCAGTTTCCCTCGGGTAATCTCAAATCCTTCTTTCATTGATACATTGCCCTGGGGATTTGGTTCCACCGGCTCTGTCGCATCATATCCAATCCTGGTCATCACTTCCAACGCATGACGTACCTTCCCGTGGCAGTGGCATCCAACTGCGTATCCATATTCCTTAATTTTTTTTGCTACTCTGGAATCATACGGTTCAACAAACCTGTCAAAAGCTTCCGGATCCATCATCGGCGGTGTACACTGTTCTGAACCTCCCATCCAGAATACAATATTATCCGGAAGCATGGGAGCTATCATCTCCACCATCCTGATCTGGCGTCCGGTAATCTCTTCCAGCGCATCCAGCATCAATTCCCGTTCTGTCAGAGTCATTTCCAGGAATGTATCAAACGTCATACAGCGGGAAATCGTCACGATCGGAGAAGGAACAAAAAACTGGTAAATTACTCTCTCATCCAGTCTTTCCACCTGTTCCTGTATTTTCTCTGCCTCTTTTTTTACATCCTCCTCATTAATCTCAAAGGGAGTATCCAGCAGTTCTTCCATTTGTTCCGGCTCTGTTACCGGAACGTCCATAATCCACTGCGTACACTGATTTCGAAACACAGAATCCCGGAATTTCAGCACACCTTTTCCGGTACGAATCTCTCCCAGTATATCTTTCGTATTCTCATCCAGATCTTTTATCGTTGTTGTAATTCGATCTGTACTGGTCATCATAAAACGGTTAAACAAAAAAGACTGATCCTGACATAAAATATAAGCATCGCTTTCCTTTACCGCCTGAATCAGCCGGCGATACTGCGCATCCTTCATCCATCCCGCTTTAAATCCATCTTTTCCTCTTGGTTCCCACCAGTATTCAAATCCTTCTCGCATCAGAAGCGGAACCTTCTTTGTTTTTTCGCCCCTCATTGCTTTTATAAAATTGTTCCTCGTTACCATATCCATCCTCCATTACCAGAATTTTCATTGTTTTTCCTATAACCCGCGTGCTATAATCTACTTATTATAATAGTGTTTTTGTAATTTGTTTTCACTATTCAGATTCCAGTTATCACATAAGAAAATACAGCTTAGGAGTAAACTTATGAAACCATATGGAGAACCGGGAATATCATTATTAAACTCAGACTATTACGTGAATTTCCCATCTGCCTTTGCCAGGGAAAATCTCTTTTATACCGAACAGGGAGGCCATTATTTCCTGAATCAGCATTACCTCACCTCCCGCTCTCTTTGCAGCTACCGTCATTTTTCTTTTCTTTACGTCGTTCGGGGCGAACTTCTCCTGATTATTGAAGGAAAAGAATATTTGATCCACGATCACGAACTGGGCATTATTGACACCTCCAGGGCTCATTTATATGCCTCCTGTCAGAATACGGAGCTGCTGTTTGTCCGATTTCGCGGGAACACCTCTCCTGCCCTGGTTTCCCGTCTGTTTTCCTACCGCCATGCCTTTATCCCGCCCCATGACAGCAGAACTTTTCAGGCTCTTACTGACATCGTGGAAGGTTTTATTTCCCAGAAACCTCTCCACGAAGAAACCATTTCCAGTCACATTCATACGCTTCTGTGCGATCTGCTGACGCTCCGCTATGGGATGGAAGGCAGTGGACAGTCTGTAATCGATCAGACGATCCACTATATTGAAAATAACTATTATCTGCCGGTTACCGTTGCGGACCTTGCTGAAATTGCCTGTTTAAATCCCAGCTATTTTTCTGAAAAATTCAAAAAACAGACAGGTGTGACGCCGAAACAGTATCTGATACAAACCCGATTAAACGCAGCGAGAATTCTGCTTCGTGACACCGACTGGAGCATTAAAGAAATAGCCGACAAAACAGGCTTCCCCAGCGACGCTTATTTTACTCAGTATTTCCGCAGCCAGTTTCATCAGACTCCGACGCAGTACCGCAACCCCTGATTTTTTTTACTAACTCAGCTGCTTCCAACAGTTCCTTTTCTCTTTCCGAAAAAAAGCGATAAACAGCTTTGCAATAATAATTTTTCAAAACACCTGTCCCTTCATCCAAAACACGGTCTCTTTTGCATCCATTCCGGCACAGATTCTGATAGTGGCAACGGCGGCATTCTTCAGGAACTGCAATAGAATCGCGGATAAACTTTCGTGCCTTCTCTGTGTGAACCAATTCGTCAAAACTTGATTCCCCCACTTCTCCAAGACGCCACTCGTCCAGCACATAAAAGTCGCAGGGATATACTCCTCCATCCCCTTCCACCACAAATTGAATGCTGCAGTGTCCGTTCATATTGCAGGCTTCCGGCGACTCTCCCAGCAGCATAAAAATCCAGTTGTCCAAATGGCGGATACTGGTGTAAACTCCCAGTTTGAAATCTGCAAACCACAGATCAAAGATGTCAATCAGAAACTGTCCATAGTCTTTCACACAGAGATGATATCCTTCCACACCGCGCTCTTCTTCCAATGGTTCCAGACAGGGAATAAACTGTAAATATTTAAAATGATTTCTGACAAAGAAACGATAAATCCTTTTCGCAGCCATGGCATTCTGTCCGGTTACCACACTGAGAATATTATATGCCACCTGATATTGATTCAGAAAATCTACCGATTTCATGATACGGGAAAAGGTTCCTTCCCCGCAAACATCCAGTCTGTTTTTATCATGGACATTGGCCGGTCCATCCAGGGAAAGCCCTACCAGAAAATGGTGTTTTTTAAAAAAGGCTGCCCATTTGTCATCGATCAGATACCCGTTTGTCTGAATGGCATTATGGATCCGCAGATTCTTTTTACCGGATTCTTTTAAATACTGTTTCTGCCAGAAAACAACTTTTTCAAAAAAATCCAGTCCCGCCAGCGTCGGTTCCCCTCCCTGGAAGGCGAAGCTGACCAGATGATCCCCATAATCAATCCCGTTCTTAATCAGCTTTTTTAGTGTTTCTTCTTTCATCACACCCAGATCTTTTATTTTTCTCATACTGGCTACATCATGATAAAAACAGTAACGGCACCTCATGTTACACCTGGAAGAAGCCGGCTTAATCAGAATATTTACCGGAGGCATTTTCTCACCTTCCCTTCAGAGTTTATATGTATTTGAAAATATTGTATATATTGATCAGGATTATGATAACCATCAGGCCGACAAAAAGATAATCCACCTGCTTTTCTTCTATTTTTTTATTAATACAGGATCCTGCTATTCCTCCCAGAACTCCGCACAGTACCATCAGCACAAGAAAAACAGGAGAAAATCGTGGTATCTGCCCTGTCAAAACCGTACTGATCAGACTGGCCAGCTGCGAAAACAGGATAATATACAAAGAATACTGGGCTGCCTGCTTCGTATTCATAGAAAAGAACCAGAACAGCACCACCAGATTTATCGGTCCGCCTCCGATCCCAAGAAAAGCAGACATAACGCCCAACATCATTCCAATCAGGACGCTGACTCCTTTACTTTTCACCCGGTTGGTTTTTACTTTGTCCTTCTTCAAAGTATAAATCAACGTCCCCAGCGTGATAATTAAAAGCGCCGCCGCCTGCACTGCTCCTACACGCTGCGTATCCGGCAGGTGAGCAAGAACAGTCTGATACAGCGCTTTTCCAAATACGCCGCCCGCCGCAGCTCCAAACGCCAGTAAAGATCCCATCTTTTTATCAAAAGCTATTTCATTTCCTCTGTAAAGATTCTTCCCCACGGAAATCGCCGACATAGACAGCACGGTACATCCAGACAGGAAACTGATCGTATGAACCGGTATGATGCCTGCGGCATCCAGTACCGGTTTTATGATCACTCCGCCTCCGATTCCGCAGATCGCCCCCACGACAGAGGCTCCAAAACTCACTATAATGATGATGATATACGCCATGCTTTCTCTCCCTCATCACCACCACTTGATCATTTCCGTCACATAGTCCCGCATTTTTACAAATTCCAGCGACATAACGTCCCTCGGTCTTGGCAGATCATTTTCAATTACCGTTTTCACATGACATGGCTTATTGGTCAGCACCATGATATGCTCGCTCAGATAAACCGCTTCCTCCACGTTATGCGTGATAAACAGTACTGTCGTCCCGGTCCTTTTCCAGAGTTTAATCAGCTCATCCTCCAGCTTAAAGCGCAGATCGATATCCAGCTGCCCATACGGTTCATCCATCAGAAGAATCTCCGGTTTCGTGGCAAAGGCACGGGCAATTCCGATTCTCTGATTCATGCTGGTGGAAACCTGCTGCGGATAAAAGTTGCGAAAATCTGCCAGTCCGACAATTTCCAGCATTTCATCCACCAATTCCTTTTTTTGTGCTTTCGGTACCTTTTTAATATCCAGTCCAAATCCCACGTTTTGTTCGATGGTCAGCCACGGCATGGCAGAGAACTCCTGAAAAATATAAGAAATGTTATGTTTTTTCAGATCAACCTCTTCCCCATTGACCAGAATCTGTCCGGCTGTAATATCGTAAAGCTTTGTCACGCTGTTAAGAAACGTTGTTTTTCCACAACCTGTCGGACCAACTATACATAAAAATTCTCCTTCTTCCACATCAAAGGAAATATCATCCAATACTGTGAGATCGCCGAATTTTTTCGTCAGATGATCCACCTGAATTTTTACTTTTTTCTGTTCTGACATAGATACCTCCCCTTCTTAAAGCGTGTGATCCACAACGCTGTTGATTTCCCGGCGCAGCTTCAGAAAATCAGGATCAATATAACTTCTGGGTCTTGGCAGATCAATCTCATATTCCGCTTTCACATTCGTAGGACAATTCCGGATAACAACAATGCGGTCCGCCACATAAACCGCTTCCTCGATGTTATTGGTTACAAAAATAACCGTTCTCTTCTCCGCCTCCCAGATTCGTATAATTTCATCCTGCATCAGATACCGCGTCTGAGCATCCAAAGCCCCAAAAGGCTCATCCATCAAAATCACATCCGGTTCATTGCAGTACGCCCTGGCAATTCCCACACGCTGTTTCATACCGCCGGATATCTGAATGGGATAATGATTTTCAAACCCTTTTAATCCAACGAGATCAATATAATACTGTGCCCGTTCCCGGCGGGTTTTTTTATCTACCCCTTTCATTCGCAGTCCATACTCTACGTTCCCCATAACGGTCAGCCAGGGAAAAATTGCCAGATTCTGAAAGACCATCCCCCGTTTGGGATCCGACCCGTGAATCTCTTCGCCTTTCATACATATTTTTCCTGCTGTCGGCTCTTCAAATCCGGCAATCATATTTAAAATCGTTGTCTTTCCACATTGTCCCGGCCCGAAAAGCACCAGAAACTCATTTTCCCTCACATTTATATTCAGATCTTTTACAACCTCAAACACGCCGCCTTCTTTTACCTTGTCAAATTCCTTATCCACGTGTTCCAGCGTAATAATATCTTGCGCTATCTTCCGCGCTTGTTCCATCTGCATAAGACATCCTCCACTCTTCGAATTAAAAGCGCCAGTATCAGACCGATGATGGCGATCACCAGAATCCCGACCAGGATCTGCGTCATATTGTTATTTTGCTGTCCCGTTACCACGATCCAGCCCACACCGCTTGAGGAACGCACCAACTCCGCCGCCACGACAGAAGACCAGGCGGAGGCAACGCCGATTTGAAGTCCCGCCGAGATAGCCGGTACGGAAGCCGGAATTACAATGGTAAAGAACATCTGCCTGTCATTGCATCCCAGCATTCGCGCCGCATTGACGATGGTACGATCCACGGATTTTGCTCCGTGATACGCATTTTGAACAATACTCATAAACGCGCCGATAAACACCAGTACATATTTTGCCATTTCCCCGATCCCGCACCAGAGAATTACCAGCGGAATCCAGGCCAGCGTGGGTATGGGTCTCACCAGCTCAAACAGCGGTCTGGTAAAAGCCTCAAATTTCGGATACCATCCCATCGTCAGCCCCAGCGCAATGCCAAGCACCGTAGCTGCCACAAAACCAACCGCCCATCTGGAAAGCGTGATCAGCATATGCTGCAGCATAACATTCTTCCCTATCGGTTCTACGAAGGACACAAAAAATTTCTGAAGCACCGCAAATGGCCCCGGCATCACCTGGCTGAACTGCGGATTCATGGCTGCTATCTGCCATATCAGAATAAAAACAGCAAAAGAAATCACCGCCGCCACAATTTTCTGCCACAACTTTGCTTTCCGTTCCAGCATTACCAACGTCCCCCTTTCATCAACTGTTTTTCAACAAAGGTCAATACCAAGCCCAGAGCCGCTCCGATCACACCTACGCAGATCATAGATGCGATGATAATATCCGGCCGGTAAATACCGCGGCAAAGATTGATCAGATATCCCAATCCCGCTGTTGCTGCCAGCATTTCCGCACCGATGATAGTGGACCAGGCAACTCCCAGGCCAACGCGCATTCCAGTCAGCACAAAGGGGATGGAAGAAGGAATGGCAATCTTTCTCAAAATTTCTCCTTTGGAAGCCCCGAACGTCTGGCCAACCCAGATATGCACTTCTTTCGTCTGGCGTATTCCCGTATAAGCGTTCACCAGCGCCGGCCCAAACGTTGCCAGTGCAATTACAATAACCTTGGGCAGCATACCGATTCCAAAAAGCAGAATAAAAAGCGGAGTCCAGGCAATACCGGGAATCGGACGGATAAAATCGAAAATCGGATTGATAAAAATATCGGCTTTTTCATACCATCCCATGAGAATTCCCAGTGGAATTCCAACCAGACATCCGATTACATATCCTGACAGCGTCACTTTCAGGCTGGCCCAAAGATGCACCTGCATGGTCGCGCCATCGGGATTTTTATTGGAAAACTTGTCAATCAACGTGCTGAATACCTTAATCGGCCCAGGCAGCACATTTTCCTTGATCGTACCTAGGCTTCCTTCTGTGAACAGCCACCAGATAAAGAAAAACAACACTACCGACAGCACGGACAACCAGACATATGAATGTTTTTTCTTTTTTATTTTTTCTCTTTTTGCAGTCATTTCAATCCTCCTGTCCTGATCTGTACTGCTAAATTCTATAGTTTGCCCCTGCACCCGATACACAAGCGCAGGGGCATAATGCTTCCTATCTATTTGTCATCAGTAACCTTCCGGAAGCTTGATCGTAATGGGAACTCCCGTCGCTTCTTCCAGCAGATCTTTATTAATACTCTTGGCAACCGTTTCGGCGCTTCCTTCCTCCAGAAGTCCCAGCTTCGTCAACTCCTCCGCCGAGAACACCACATGATTTCCATACTCCAGATCTTTCAGCTTGTCGTAAGAATACAGGTCACGCACTTCAATTTCTGTCCACATTTCATCCTCCGTATATTCCGTCCCCTGTTCTTTGAAAAATTCCATTCCCTGTTCAAATTCCAGATCCTCATCGTTCTGAATCTCATCAAGCGCTTTGAAAACCGCCTGCAGCGTCAGAACGATATCATCATGGTTGCTTTCCAGATAAGTGTTCGGTACGATTACGGTAGAACCTGTTCCTACGCCGGTAATGTCCTCATAAGTCCCCAGACATACCATACCAGCCGCTTCCGCAGCCGCACAGTAATTCATGGAAAGCGCAGCTCCATCCACTTCACCGCTGATCAAAGCATTATAGCAGGAAGCAAGATCCATACTCACAAGATTGTAATCATCCTGCTCCAGATTTGCGTAATAGGAATCTACCATGATCTGTTGAATTGTCCCCAATGTCACCGCAAAGCTTAACCCGGCTGCCGTCTCCGCATTACCATATACATCCGGGGCATCTGCACTGTACTCTCCCTGTACATCCACTACGGGACAATCCGGATTCACGTAGACGGCCAAACCTCTTCCATCATCACAATCCGCCACCATGGTATAATCTCCGGTGGCCAGAGGATACACGCCTGCAAATCCATTGAATCCGATATCCGCCTCGCCCGCTGACAAAGCTTCATTTTGAAGCGTTCCATTCACAAAGTAAGTAATATTGGTATCCAGGCCCACTTCGTCAAAGTACCCCATCTTATCCGCATACCACACTGCCAGCCCATCCGTATTAATCAGGGCTGCGATATTCACAGTCTCACCGCTTGGCGTCGGTTCTGCACTGTCTGCCTCTTCCCCGGCACTTTCCTCACTTTCTGCCGGCTGCGCTTCCTGTTCTGTCTCACCCTTTCCGCCGCCGCATGCGCATAAAGAAACCGCCATTAATACCGCCATGCCAAAACTAAGTATTCTTTTCCTGTTTTTCATAAGTTTCCTCCTTTTTTCTGATCGATCTGCCGCACAGATTCCCGTACTACTAATTGCGGGACAATCACTGTCTTTTCCGTTTTATCTTCCATCAGAAGTTTCACCGCTTTTTCCGCTATTTCCGATGTATCAAAAGACACCGTCGTCAGCCTTGGACTCCACCAGGTACACATGGGAATATTGTTGGTTCCCACTACGCTGATATCCTCCGGCACACGCAGCCCTCCTTCCTGTAAAGCGGCAATCATTCCCAAAGCTGAAGCATCATTCACCGCCAGCACTGCCGTAGATTCCTTAAGAATATTCATGCCACGTTTCGCCACGGCATATCCTCCCTGAAAGGTCACCGGATTACTCTCCGGAATTTCCGGAAGTTCCCGTAAGACAGTATTTTTTCCCAACACCTCTCTTACCCCTTCATAGCGGCTGATATCAGAAGTGGCAAGGCGGTTCGTCTGCACCGCTATCCTTCTATGCCCCATCTGATACAGAAAGTGTCCCGCCTTTTGTCCCGCATCTTTAAAATCCAGCGCAACCACTTTTACATTTTTCTCCGGATAATAGATATCCCTTTCCTGCCTGTCATAAATGCAGACAAAAGGAATATTTCTTTCAAAAAGAATCTGCAGATCTTCCTGTAGATAAAATCCATTCGTCGATACCAATATCATCCGATCTGTCTGTTTCTGCTGAATCAGACGGTTCAAAACCTCCTTTTCCGAACCGTGATACCCGTATATCGGCAGCGATGTGTAACCTCTCTCCAGCAATTTGACATGCAGCCTGGAATAGATCGTAGCCCAAAACAGGTTTACATCAAACCCGATGAAACTGCGGGAAAGTAAAACCCCAACCCGTCCCGGCTTCTTGGTTCTAAGTCCTCTGGCATTCACATCCAGCTCAAACTGATAGTTTCTGGCCATCTCCAGAACCTTTTGCTGTTTCTCCCTTGAAACGCCCTGTCTGCCATTCAGTACTCTGGAAACCGTAGATTGGGAAACTCCTGCCAATGCTGCCAGTTCTCTGGAAGTCATACCATGTTCTCCTCGTATGCTGAATACGTATTCAAGTAATTAAAATCAGATTCCCAGCCTTTCAAACTGCTCCGGCTGCGCATCGCACGCTCTCATGCAATCTTTCAGTTTTCTGATATACTCCTGTTCCAGTTTTTCATCCTCTATGGGATGCTCCTGAGCATAATCCTCCTTAATATTAAAGAGCAGATTTTTCTCATTGTAAGGCGACCTTTTGGAAAACTCCTGGGATGGATTATTGAAAAAGATAATATCCGCCGGAATCCGATAAACCGGATAATTGATCCATGGCAGAAATCTTCCCATTTCTATTTTGTCGTAATCCTCTGCTTTTACCGCGTCATCCGCGCCAAAATACTGCCTTAAGATACTTGGCACCGCCGTATAAACGTATAACGGCCGATTACTTTCCTCTTTTGCCGCCCGCATGTAGACGTAAGTTCCGTCCGTATACGCCACCTGCTTTCCAAAATATCCGAAGATCGTCCCTTCTCTTATCTGACAAACTTCATTTTTCAAAATCGGCATTAAACTTTTTCCGTGTATTTCATAATGCAGTTTTTTATTTACCTGAAAATATTCCATCACAGTAGGCATCACATCGATATTCTGCGTCAGCGCTTTGCTTCTTCCCGGCTCCACTCCCGGCGCTGCGATAATCAGCGGAATATGGAACACCTCGTTGTATGGCGCCATATAGTTTTTCGCCATATAACCATGCTCGCCCAGATGGAAGCCATGATCTGTGGTGAAAATCACCATTGTGTCATCCCACATATCATATTTGTCCAATACATCCAGGATCTCTCCGATATGACGGTCTGTCATAGTCATCAGTGCTTTACAGCGGTTTTTTAAATGCTGTGTCTCCTCTTCCGTAAAAATATTGGGCTGATAATCCGGATGTTTTGCATCAAATCCATGGTAATCCTGTTCATACAGCCTGAGGTATTCCTCCGGTACATCGTATGGTTCATGGGGATCAAATGCTTCTGCCCACAGCAGGAAATTATCCGCTTCATGATTTTCCTCCAGCCATCTGGCCGCGCTGGTTAAGGTTTTTACACTGGGGTAATCGCTTTCACTTTTCAGCCTCTGCCGGTTCGCTTCCTCCGACTCGGAATATTCCCCTTTAAAACCCTCAGGCCGGCGCTCTTTACGGATTCCCGTTTTGTCCGGCTTTACGCACCAGGGATCGCCCTCCTGTCCGCGAAAAACCTCCCACGCCGTAAATCCCTTTGTGTAATTCTCGCCGCCTGGAATCACATAATGCGAATGATCGCTGAACATCATGGTATGGACGTTCCGATCCTTCAATACCGTCTGCAGTGTCTGCTCAAAAGGCTCGATCGCTCCCCAGGGTTTTTCCAGAAAATTCAGCCGCCCTGTCATCAGATCCTTACGGGCCGGCATGCAGGGAGCGCTTCCGCACCAATGATTTTCGAACACCACCCCCCTTTTTGCCAGCCGGTTCAGATTTGGCATCAATGCAGTCTGATTCCTGTCATTGTTGTACAGATCCAACATTCTGCGATTCATCGTATCGCAAAGTATAAAGATTGTTTTCATTCGATTTATCCTTTCCTCCTTTCTTGCTCTAATATTTGTATATATTTTACAAAAAGTCAGATATCAGTTTCACTATTGTTATTCCAGATATTCCATAAGAAACTACAGATTTTCTGAAACTTTAAATATAATGCACAAAAAAATTGATACGATTGACACTGTTCAAAACAAACTGTATACTTACACCAACAGGAAAGGAGATATTCTGTTATGGGAAAAATGACTGTTTATCATGGCAGCTATACCGCCGTCAAAAAACCGGAAATTTTAAAAGGAAGGAACACAAAAGATTTTGGCCCGGGCTTTTACTGTACTGTTATCCGGGAGCAGTTCTGGTCCCTGCCCGTTTTAAATATCCCACCCATCAGATCAACTTCTGCACCCAGGCAGCTCTGGCCTGTCTGGAATACGTATCAAGCGAGGAGGTAGTTCCCTATGACCGGACGTGAAGACCAGAAATCCAATGACCTTTTTTTCACCTGCAGTCTCATCGAATACATTGCCCGAAAAACTAAAAACCGCAACACTGATGTAGTGGACGCTTTAGGAGCGAAACGGATCCGTAAAATCTATGAACTGGCCGATATCTATCACCAGTGATAATCTTGACCGGGTCAGCGATGATTTTATCCGGGATTCCGGCCTGAAAGAAGGAAATTTTGACAACGTGGCACGCGCCAGATACGCCGTGCCCAGTCACTGGGATATTGGAAAGGTTTATAAAAGACTGATCCTTGGCATCGCCAGGGCGGAACAAACCGACATCATCAGCGCTCTGTTTTCCGCTTACCACTCCTTTGTCAGTGATAAAATCGAAGATTACAACAGCAGCTTCTACTATGACGCTCCCCAGAATATTCTAAACTCCTATCTTTATCATACCATCGAATGAAAAGAACATATGTTCGATTTTCTATTGAAATTCTCTCCGTGGCATATTATAATAAAAATACAGACATACTAATGCCAGCAGGGCAGTCCGAACGGACTGCCAAAAAGGAGGGAGTCTATGCAGACAAAACGCACTTACACTGCCATCGATCTGAAAAGCTTTTACGCTTCTGTGGAATGTGTGGACCGCGGCCTGGACCCCATGACTGCCAACCTGATCGTGGCCGACCCCTCCCGCACGGACAAAACCATCTGTCTGGCCGTTTCCCCTTCTTTGAAAAAGTACGGTCTGTCGGGGCGCAGCCGCCTCTTTGAGGTCCGGCATGTCCTGGAAAAGATTAAAATTCAGACAGGGCAGGAAATTTCCTATATCACCGCCCCACCCCGGATGGCCCGGTACATGAAGTATTCCGCCGATATTTACGCCATCTATCTGAAATACATCAGTCCGGAGGATATCCATGTCTACTCCATCGATGAATGCTTTTTCGACATCACCGACTATCTGGCTCTTTATCGGATGAACGCCCGCCAGCTTATGAAAACCATCCTGCTGGATGTGCAGAAAACCACCGGCATCCCCGCCACCGCCGGCATTGGACCAAATCTTTATCTGTGCAAAATCGCTCTGGATATCGTGGCAAAGCATACCGACAGTGATCCGGACGGCGTCCGCATGGGTGAACTGACTGTGGAAACTTACCGCTCTTTGCTGTGGAATCACCGTCCTTTGACAGATTTCTGGCGGATTGGAAGGGGAACCGCCCGCACATTGGAGAAAAGTCATATCTACACCATGGGCGATCTGGCCGAAGCCTCTTTATACCGGGAAGACTGGCTCTACAAAACCTTCGGCGTCGATGCGGAACTGCTGATCGACCACGCCTGGGGATACGAACCCTGTACTATGGCGGATATCAAATCCTACCAGCCAAAAACCAATTCTGTGGGCGCAGGCCAGGTGCTGCCTCAGGGGTACCCCTATGAAAAAGCAAAGATCATCGTCCGGGAGATGGCTGATGAGATGATTCTGGATCTGACGGATCAGAATCTGGCCGCAGATTCCATCACTCTGCACATCGGCTACGACCGTGCAAACGTGGACTCAGGATCCTATCGCGGGCCGCTGCACACCGACCACTACGGCCGGACGGTCCCCCGCCCCGCCCACGGAACGGCCTCCCTGTCCGCGCCCACCTCCTGCGGCAGCCAGATTATGACGGCTGCCCTGGATCTTTTTGACCGGATCGTAGATCCTTCACTGCTGGTTCGCCGGATCACTATCACCGCCAACCGGGTAAATGCGGAAAGCTGCACACAGCTGGATCTTTTCTCCACGCCTGCAGAACTGGAGAAAGAAAAAAATCTCCGGCATGCTTTGCTGGAGATTCGAAAAAAATATGGAAAAAACGCCATTTTGCGAGGCACCAGTCTGCAGCAAGGCGCCACAGCCATCGAACGCCACGGCCAGATCGGCGGTCACAGAGCCTGAGACGATCAGAAGGGAGATACCATGGACTTTTTTAATTCCACAGCAGAAGAAAAATACCGGTCGATCATTCACCGAGAGCGGCCCTGCCCAGATACATCCCCCATCCGCCGCCCGCGGATGCCGCTTTCCGACCGCGCCAAAATATTTGCTCCTTTTTCCGCTTTAAAAGGATATGGGGAAGTCATCAAAAAAGAGCAGCAGGAACGCTTACGCATTCCCAGGCCTTTGCTGTCAGAGGACGAACTGGACCGCCTTTCCCAAAAGCTGGCCTCCCTGAAACCAGGCTGCCGGGTGAGTCTTTTTCTTTTTCAGGAAGACACCGCTGCAGAGGATCCGCCTCTTGGGTACCTGTACAGCCGTCAGGGCTGTCTGAAAAAAATCGATTCTCACCGCCGTCTGCTCATCCTGAGGGAAAATTCCTCTCTGGACGAAGTCATTCTCTCCCTGGATGATATTCTGGATATTTCCATAGAGAATAACAAAGCCGCTTATGAATGATCCTACGATCACCCAAAGCGGCTCCCTTTCCTCACATCTTATTCTACTGTCACACTCTTTGCCAGATTTCTCGGCTTATCCACATCCAGTCCCTTTGCCACAGCTACGTAATATCCCATCAGCTGCAGCGGAACCACTGCCAGAGAAGCGGCGAAATGCTCATCCGTCCGCGGAATATAGGTCACAAAATCCGCCGTATCCTCGATACCGTAGTTGCCATAGGTGGTCAGTCCCATCAGATAGGCGCCCCGGCTCTTACACTCCACCATGTTGCTGACTGTCTTCTCATAGAGATCCTGCTGGGTCAGCACACCGATCAGCAGGATACCATCCTCGATCAGAGATATGGTGCCATGCTTCAGCTCGCCGGCTGCGTAAGCTTCCGAATGAATATAGCTGATCTCCTTCATCTTCAGGCTTCCCTCCAGGGAAATGGCATAGTCTACGCCGCGGCCGATGAAGAATACATCGTGAGCCGCCGCCTGCTTGGAGGCAAACCACTGGATCCGTTCTTTATCCTCGATCACTTTTTCGATCTTATCCGGCAGCGTCTGCATCTCTGCCACCAGAGCGTCCGCTTTCTCCTCCGAAATTTCTCCACGCACCTGAGCGAAATGTACGGCCAGGATATAGCTGGCGATCAACTGAGTACTGTACGCCTTGGTGGTGGCAACGGCGATCTCCGGTCCGGCCATGGTGTAGAACACGCTGTCCGCCTCCCGTGCAATGGAAGAGCCGATGACATTGACCACCGCCAGCGTTTTCACGCCCAGTTCCTTTGCCTCCCGCAGAGCCGCCAGACTGTCTGCCGTCTCGCCGGACTGGCTGATCACGATCACCAGACCGTTGGGATCCAGGATCGGGCGGCGGTAACGGAACTCCGAACCCAGCTCCACGCGCACCGGAATCCGTGCCAGATCCTCGATCACATACTGCGCCACGATACCCACGTGATAAGCGGAACCACAAGCCACGATATAGATCTGACTGATATCGCGGATCTCCTCCTCCGTCAAGCCCAGTTCAGACAGATCGATCTTCCCATCCTTTACCACAGAATTGATGGTGTCGCTCACCGCTTTAGGCTGCTCGTGAATCTCTTTCATCATAAAGTGTTCATAGCCGGCCTTCTCAGCAGCCTCCGCATCCCAGTCGATCTGCGTCAGTTCTTTCTCGATCTCATCGCCGTCCAGATTGTAAAAGGTCACCTCTCCCTTGCGCAGACGGCCTATCTCCATGTTGCCGATATAATAAACATTTCTCGTATATTTCAGAATCGCCGGCACATCCGATGCCAGATAAGATTCCCCGTTCTCCACGCCGATGATCATGGGGCTGTCTTTTCTTGCCACATAAATCTCTTCCGGATAATCATGGAACATCACCGCCAGCGCATAGGAACCGCGGATCCGCACCATAGCGTGATTCAGCGCGTCCACCGGAGTTCCCATATATTTCTTATAATAATAGTCCACCAGCTTGATGGCCACTTCCGTATCCGTGGAAGAATAAAACTGGTAGCCGTTTCGGATCAGCTTATTCCGCAGCTCCTGATAATTCTCAATGATACCGTTGTGAACGCCCACCACATTGTAATCGTCACTGCAGTGAGGATGGGCATTGGCCTCAGAAGGCTCCCCGTGGGTGGCCCATCTGGTGTGACCGATTCCGCATGTCCCCACCATGGCATTGCCATCGTTGGTCTTCTCCGCCAGAATCCGCAGCCGTCCTTTGGCCTTTACGATCTCCACATCCCGCTCGCCATCGCGGACAGCCAGACCGGCCGAATCATAACCGCGATACTCCAGCTTTGCCAGCCCGTTCAGCAGAATGGGCGCCGCCTGTTTCTCACCTACATACCCTACAATTCCACACATATTGATACTCTCCTTTTATTTCACTCTATACTGTCATCGCCGCAGCGTCGTATGCCGGGGCTCAAAAAACATATCCAGCCATTTCACCTTACCATAATTTTCCGCTGACCGCAAGGTATTCCGGACTTTTCCGTCAAAACCATCTTCCTTCTCACCTGGCCGTTTCCGTCCCGTAAATGTATTCCTGCAGGTATTCACTATTTGCTTTCAGATCCGGCATCAGCACTTCCATTCCCATCCACAGTGTTTCATTGGTGTAAGTTCCCTCCACCGGAATCCGGTAACTTTCCATCTGTGTTATGTTATTCGTCAGAACCGTATACATATACCCCAGAATCTGAGTATTGCTCATATCCGTCGTCAGATTCGGAAAAATCCGGTCCGCCATAGCCAGAAGCTCCGTCACACCTCTGTCCTTCACCTTGTTGAAGGCCGCCGTCAGCACCCGGCGCTGCCTGTCTGTCCTCTCCCAGTCCGAATGCCCCACATACCGGATCCGGGAATAGGCCAGCACCTGCTCCGGCGTCATGGAATTCACTCCCTCTTTAAGATTCCATCCATTTCCATTATTCAGATGATCTGCCTCCGCCTGATACAGTTCTATATCCAGATTGCCCACCTCCGTCATGGCGCTGATAAATCCTTCAAAATCCACCTCAATATTTCCGTCGATATGGATTCCCAGACTCTCCTCCATCACCTGATCCAACAGCGGCATTCCGCCGAACTGATACGCCGCATTGATCCGATTGTCACTGTATCCCGGAATGGGCACATACAGATCCCGCATCACCGAACTTAAAATAATCTTCTTACTCTTTTTATTAATACTGCAGATAATCATGCTGTCGGAACGCTGCCGCCCCTGTCCTTCCCGGCGATCCTGTCCGATCAGCAGGATATTGGACACATCCTTGTCCTGCATCACATCGATATCCGCATTGTTCCACTGCACCTCATCGGGATCCAGCGCATCCACCTTGTTTTCCGCAATCTCCTGGGCCAGTTCCTCATCGATCTCAAAATCCTCCTGGGATGGATCCACCTTCTCCACTGACTCCTCATCCACCCGGCTGATCTGATTGAGCTTCGCCTGGACAAACAGTATGGCCCACACTGCCAGAATCAGTATAACGGCAACAGGAATCAGTATCTTTACCGCAAGGGGTATCTTCCGCTCTTTCTTCATTCACATCCGTCCTCTCGTTTTATCAAAAAATTCAAAACCTTATTTTTCTATTCTACCCGAAACGACGGTATTATACAACGGACTTTTCTTATTTATCCATCACTGCCATACAGGATGCTGTCTCCAAAACCGATAAATCCTCCGGTTTTCGCAAGAATAATTCTATATTTTTATAGGAAAATTTTTTAACAGATAAGAACAGGAAATACGGCTCAGAAATAGTGGTAGTGCTTGCCCTTTCCGAATAGGAGTCTCCTTCCTGACAATATAATCCAGCGGTCAATTTTAAACTGACCGGTGCGTCTGCCATACAGCGGACTTTCCTGGCCAAGTACCTGTCTTTCCATAAAACGATTCGTTTCTCCCTTATCGCCTGCATACCGTTTATTCAGCTTACGAAGTTCATCCTCACGGCAATAAAATTGACTCATCTGCCCACCTTCAAAATTATACTCACAAGAAAGTAACTTATGAGTCACTTTCTTACAAGTACAATAAATCAAATAACCTGTAAAGTCACTAAAATAAATCACAGCGTTGGCTACTTCTGTTTCACGCCATCACAACCATACATTCTTTTTCACAAAAGGCTATACCATATTTAATGATTTTCTTCATACTCCGTCGTTTCAATCCTTGTGCATACTTCTTTTCTTCGATCTGCTTTAACGCTTCCCTGCAGGCTTTCTCCAGGTTCCCGTCATCCGCATATTTCAGTTCGATCACAATGCCAACCCGCTCCGGCGTCTGGATGAAAATATCACTGTATCCTTCTCCCGTCTCCGCATTGGACTTGACCAGCCAGCTGTCCT
>DSLMC04102__coassemble_1104_pt1 | contig 17715 bp, 13 predicted proteins | sample DSLMC04102__metabat2_low_PE_042 | metagenome-assembled genome bin DSLMC04102
ATGGAAAACTGACCAGGGGAAAACCCTAAAATCATTTGAAACAGAATCTACATAATAAAAGAGAGCTAACTGACTAATCAAAATCAGTTAGCTCCCCTCGGAAACCCAGTCATATCAGGATTTTCCAAATCTCGAAAATCATTCCCATTCGACAAAGCCTAATCAATTTTGTTTAGAGATTATTCTTTGCCGTATCCGTAGTGCTTTTGATTATTTGATGTATCCATATTATCCTGCCTATATGGGCTAATGTTATCAGTTTGTTATCGCCTTTGATAACATCGGCTCAAAGGTTGTGAATAATTACAGTATGAACATTTCATTTGCGGGCGATTTTCATTCTATTCCAATATAGCGCCCTTGCTGCCTGAGGTAACCGCCCTTGCATATCTTGACAAATAACCTTTTTTCACCTTGCTTTCAAATGGCTTTAACTGCGTTCTTCTTTGCTCCAGTTCTTCATCCGATATAAGCACGTTGATACTCTTTCCCGGTATATCTATATCGATCATATCGCCGTCACGGAGCAAAGCTATATTCCCGCCTACTGCGGCTTCGGGAGAAACGTGACCGATTGCTGCACCACGGGTAGCGCCCGAAAATCTGCCGTCTGTGATCAATGCAACGCTGTCGCCGAGCCCGCTGCCCATAATGGCGGAAGTGGGATTCAGCATTTCACGCATACCCGGCCCGCCCTTTGGCCCTTCGTATCGTATCACTACGACATCTCCTGCTTTTATTTTATTGGTATATATGGCGTTCAGCGCAGCTTCCTCACTGTCGAAAACTCTGGCAGGCCCCGTATGCTTCATCATACTCTCTGCCACAGCCGCACGCTTCACAACACATCCCTGCGTCGCGAGATTACCCTTTAATACAGCTATACCCCCCTGCGGACTGTAAGGATTGTTAATGCTTCTGATGATATTATAATCCCGAACTTCCTTACCTGCAATATTTTCTCCCACGGTTTTGCCGTTGCATGTCAGGCAGTCCGTATGTAAAAGTCCTGCTTTATTTATCTCATGCATGACAGCGGCTATGCCGCCCGCTTTGTTCAGTTCTTCGATATAATGGCTTCCCGATGGCGCAAGGTGGCATAAATTCGGCGTCTTATCCGATATCTCATTGGCAATGTCGAGACCAAGCTCCACTTCGCACTCATGGGCGATAGCAGGCAGATGAAGCAGACTGTTTGTGGAGCCGCCGAGAGCCATATCGATAACGAGCGCATTCAGAAAAGCGTTTTTTGTCATGACGTCTCTTGGCTTAATATCTCGTTTTATCAGTTCCATAATCTGCATACCGGCTTCTTTTGCAAGGCGAAGGCGTTCGGAATAGACAGCGGGTATCGTGCCGTTTCCGGCAAGAGCCATTCCGAGAGCTTCTGTAAGGCAGTTCATGCTGTTTGCCGTGAACATGCCTGAACAGGAGCCGCAGGTAGGGCAGGCGGAATTTTCATAAGCGCACAGGGCTTCTGTATCGATTTTCCCGCTTTTATATTCGCTGACGGCTTCGGAAATATTCGAATAGCTTATTTTATTGCCCTGATATTCACCGGCGAGCATCGGGCCGCCGCTTATAAAAATAGACGGTATATTCAGGCGGGCCGCAGCCATCAGCAGGCCGGGAACATTTTTGTCGCAATTCGGAATCAGCACAAGGCCGTCAAAGGGATGTGCCGTTGCCATCGCTTCCGTCGAATCGGCAATCAGCTCTCGTGTTACAAGGGAGAATTTCATTCCCTCGTGCCCCATTGCGATTCCGTCGCAAACAGCGATTGCAGGAAAAACAAACGGTATCCCTCCTGCCTGCAAAACGCCCTGCTTTACCGCATCTGCGATTTTGTCTATATTCATATGCCCCGGAACGATTTCGTTATAGGAACTGACGATTCCGATCAAAGGCTTTTCCAATTCTCTGTCCGTTACACCCAATGCGTGCAGCAGCGCTCTTTGCGGCGCAGCTTCTATTCCTTTTTTTATCCTGTCGCTTCTCAAACCAAGTACCTCCATGCTTTTTTCTATATTATACCCCTCGTGTTGTATGATGTCAATATCGTTGTATGCTCTCTTTAGGGTAAAAGTAAACTGCCGAACAGCATGTGCGCCGGCAGTTTTGCTTTACTTTTTCAATTCCAACCGTTCTATCGCATGCAGAATGTGGATTTTCATTGCACTCCTTGCACCTTCTGCATTTCTGCTTTTAAGAAAATCCATAATCATCCGATGGTCTGCAAGCGTATCTTCCACCGCCGCAAGCCTTTGCTCAGACAGGATAACGCCTTTGTCTATCGCCTGCTGCAGGATCGGCATAAGCCTGTTCATAAATTCATTATGCGTCGCTTTGGCTATAGAACGGTGAAAAGCCTGCTCCTCCTTTGTACGATCCTTGTTTGCTAAAATCAATTTCTCTATATTGTCGCCTAATTTGCATATCCTCTGAAGCTCGCTGTCCGTTGCACGCAGCGCTGCGTAATACGCAGCTTCCGGCTCAAAGATAAGACGCATTTCATATAAATCGCCGGCATCTACCTTTGCGGAAACAAGCGGTAAAAGTTCTTCTGAACGATATTCGGAAAAATTTTCCTTTACAAATGTTCCCTTGCCCCTTCGGATTTCTACCACTTCATTGGCGGCAAGTATTCGGATTGCCTCACGCAGCGTTGTCCTGCTGACGCCAAGTTCAGCGGACAATTCGTTTTCATTAGGCAGCTTGCTTCCGGCGTGAAATCTCTTTTCTATCGTTATCATAGACAAGATTGTGTCCGCAATGCCATCGGACAATCTTTTTTCCTCGTTCATCTGTATTCTCCTTTTTTTACATCATAGCACATTCGTTGTATAAATATCAACACTTGTCCAACATCTGCCTGCCCATTTTATTATCCGTTTTTAGCCGAAGCTGCCCTTAAATGGAAAATGGCATGCATTTATCTATCCGCTCTTAAGAATCGAAAATTAGACCCCTGAAAAGCCTGATTTCAAGCCGTTTTTGAAGCGTAAACTTTGAGGGACAAGGCGTTTGTACCCTGTCCCTCGATTCTGCATTTGAAAGCGTTACAGGCTTGATTTGACAGCCTGCCTGTCGACTACGGCTTATAGTCTTTGTTTTCAGCCCTCAGCCTTGTGTTTTCTTCGGTAAGCTTACCGTTGATTTTGAGAGCTTTTCGTTTTCCCGATACAGCTTTGCATTTGTAACATTCAGCCTGTTATAGCTGTCTATCGCCTTAAAATACCGTGCGAATAAGGTTTTGATCAGCGATTTCAATTTGGCTATAAGCAGCTCAACAAACTTTGCCTTATAGCTTCTTGCCGACATCATCGCAGTCGGCTCAGGGAGCTGATATTCAGGCTCGTTCATGATACTTTCATCAAGCTGCTGCAATGCTCTCTCGCCGTTATCAAAGTTTTCGATACGGTCAGCCATCACACGAAAGCAAATAACATTAGTACACAGTCTATAAACCGACCAAAGTATTTCAAAAAGAAAACCGCTGACGATTTGAAATATTACTTGAATATGCAGAAACACATTTTTGAACAAGCCGCATAAGAACGACAAAAAGCCCTTAGCTATGAGCAATTACCCACAGCTAAGGGCTTTCTAATATGGATTCATTTTGCCATACAAGCCGCCTTTTATCATTCTGTAACCCGCAAACCACCGGATTACAAGAATAATGGCTCTTGTATGGCTGTTATCAAATTGTTATCAAAAGACTTATTTGAACACCGCAAACCCGCATAAATACTGGGTTTTTACAGCGGTTCATTTTATTCCCACTCAATGGTTCCGGTGGGCTTTGGAGTCAGATCAAAGCAGACCCGGTTTACGCCCGGCACTTCCTTCGTAATACGCTCCGTGATGTGCTGCAGCAGGGCAAAAGGCACATCCTCCACCGTAGCGGTCATGGCGTCTCTGGTGTTTACCGCACGCAGGATCACCGGCCACTCGAAGGAACGCTTGCCTTCCTTTACGCCAACAGACTTGAAATCCGGAATAACCGTGAAGTACTGCCATACCTTTCCTTCCAGACCGTTCTTCGCAAACTCTTCCCGCAGAATCGCATCGGACTCCCGAACCGCTTCCAGACGGTCTCTCGTAATGGCGCCAAGGCATCTTACGCCCAGACCCGGTCCCGGGAAGGGCTGACGATAAACCATGCCGTCCGGCAGGCCCAGCGCTTTTCCCACAACCCGCACTTCATCCTTGAACAGAAGCTTCAGCGGCTCCACGAGGCTGAACTGCAGATCCTCCGGCAGACCGCCCACGTTGTGATGGGCTTTCACACCGTCGCTTTCCAGGATATCCGGATAAATCGTTCCCTGCGCCAGGAACTCGATTCCCTCCTGCTTTCTGGCTTCTTCCTCGAACACCCGGATGAATTCCGCGCCGATAATCTTACGCTTCTGCTCCGGATCCTCCACGCCTGCCAGCTTATCCAGAAACCGGTCGATGGCGTCCACATACACCAGGTTGGCGTCCATCTGGTTGCGGAACACCTCGATCACCTGTTCCGGTTCTCCCTTTCGCAGCAGACCATGATTTACATGAACGCATACCAGCTGTTTTCCGATGGCTTTGATCAAAAGCGCGGCCACAACGGAGGAATCCACGCCTCCCGACAGCGCCAGCAGCACCTTCTTGTTACCCACCTGTTTCTGAATAGCCTCAACCTGCTCGTCGATAAAAGCCTGCGCCAGCGCATCCGTGGTAATACGCACCATATCTTCCGGACGTTTGTTGTTATCCATTTTTATCTCTCCTTTTTTGTGAAATGAAAAAAACGCAGGTTACCTTCGATTCGCACCTTACCGTTTCTTCCAAGGTAACTTATGCCCTATATTATAGAGGAAAATTTCCGGCAGAGCAACTGCTTTTCAACGCCGGTTCTACTGATTTACCAGCCGCTTCCATCTTTCATTGTTCTTCAAAAAGCCGCAGATTTCTTCGTCCCGGAAGCATTTTAGCAGATTTTCCTTCAGCTCCGCGACGAATTCTTCACTGACTTCCTTGAACTCCATATGTTCATAGAGAGGCGATTTTCGGAAACCTCCGATCTGTTCCACGCAGGAAAGCATCTCTTCCATTATGGATACCGCCTGATCTGCATCCTTTTCCTGCATCGCAAGATCCAGCCCGGAGGAAACCTCATGGTATTTCCCCATTTCGAAGCACTGTGCCAGTTCCTTTTGCTTATCCGCCAGCATACGCGCTCTTGCCCCATCCTGATTCTGCAGCGCCAGCAGATACAGTCCGTGCAGCTCCATACTCGCTCTCTGATAGTCTGAAAACAGCAGTTCCTCATACGCTTTACAGGCCTCCCTGATCCGTCCCGTCTCCGCATAGATCTGAGCCTGCTTCCTCTTTCGCTCCGGATTCTGGACAGAAAAATACTCCAGGTACTTCTCCGCTTCTTCGTACTGCTTTTTGCGCATACATCGTCCCACCAACGCATCCGCCGCGCGCACGCGAACCGTCTCGTCCGTGCTGCTCAGCCCCCTCAGGTACAGAGAATGCACATACCCGTCATATTCATCCATTTTCGGAACATCCTGCAGCATACACTGCGCCTCCAGAAGAACCGCAAGATTCAGGATCAGCATCTCACAGTTCGGGTATTCCTCCAGTTTTTTCCCGGCCCATTCAAATGCCGTCTCGAAGGATTCCGTCTTCAGTTTCTGATCCGCTTCCCGGACAATCTCATCGATCTCATCCGCTGTCAGTTCCTCCCGGAAGGACAGCAAAGTGTCCAGGGAAATCCCCAACAGCCTGGCGATGGGCGCCAGAAGCATGATGTCCGGATAAGAATTTTCATTCTCCCATTTATTCACCGCCGGAGCGGTCACACCGAGCCGCTCCGCCATCTCCTCCTGTGTCAGATTTTTCATTTTCCGGTATTTTCTGATCACTTTTCCCACTGACATAAAACCCACTCCTTTGCTTTGATCTGCATCAGCCTTTGCTGCTATAAGCATACCAGACCTGCAGTCCTTCCACAACTGAGCCGTCGTTAAATCCCATTCAGGAAAATTAACTGTTATTCAAAAAACAGTATCGGCCGCCATTAAATCTTCCAGATATACTTTCCACATATTCTCCTGATATCCCGCCACCTTTTCCACTTTTATCGCTTCCGCCGTCTCCATCAGCTGTTCATCCACTATTTTCTCCAGTATCTTCAGCCGCCTGGGAGAAATCACTTCTAAGGATCTGCTTTTTTCATAGTCCGCCGCCGTCATATGCCAGTAATAGAACTCCCCCTGATAATACTGTTTCAGCTTCTGGGCAATCAACAAACCTTCCGGATCAAAATCTCCTGCATACCAGACTTCCATTTTCGCTTTTGCAAAAAGATCCAACAGCAAAAGAGAACTCAACCGCGGCTGTCCGTTCATACACAAAAGCGCACAGCTTTCCTTCCACTGTCCACAAAGCATGGCATATACCGACGGGTTTTCCACAATCAATACTCTGTTTTGGGGACAGCAGACGGATTCCCAGCCGGCAATGACAGAAAGTGGAATCTGCACCGGCTGTCCTTCTTTGAAAAAGCCATCCATTCCTTTATGAAAACAGCCATCCTTTTTTTCGGCCTGGATTCCCGCTGCCAACGCATAATTGGAAACATCATCTTTCAGGATTCCCGCTTTCCAGAAATGTTTCTGCTTTTCGATAAGAGGAAAGATATGGTCAGCGGACGCCCCTCTTTCATATTCAGGAATCCCTTCCGTCTTCTGCAGGTACCACCGGATCAATTGCTCGAGGTATCGTCCGCCCTTCGTGCCCTCATCAAACGCGTGGGGATTCCCCGTGACCTGCGCCGCAAACACCGCCAGATACTGAGCATCCGCCGGCAGCCGATTCAAAATCCCAATCCCCGTAAGAAGCATCTGCCAGGTTTCCTCCGGATCCTTACCCGCCTCCGGACTCTGCATTTCTTCCAACCACTGCGCAGCCAATGTACCCGGAAGAGTCTCCTTTTTCGCCCTGTCAATCATCTCCTGGCGCTTTTTTTCTTCCTTTTGCTTCCGTTCTTTCCGGCTCTCCATCGTCTCCTCAAAATAAAGTTCTAACAACTCTTTTCCGGAAATTTCCCCAAATCGGCTTCTGAGAAGCGCCTGTTCAAACCGTTTTGCAGAAATGGAGACCGATTTTTTCCCATGATAATTTCGTCCCAGAAATCCTTCCAGATCTTCCCTGTCTTCTTCAGACAGGTTTTTCATCACAACGATTCCGGCAAATTTCCCGTAAGAAACATATTTTTCCCGAAATCCGTCCAGCACCCGACAAAAAACCGGCCGCTCCCGGAAGTAGGCAAGGCATTCCTCCCTCAGCTGTTTCTCCATTCCCGCATCTGATTCCCTTCTATTCATTTCCTGTTTTCTCTGCTCTTTGCTCTACTTCCGACTCATCCTCCAGCATTTCTCTGGTATGACCGTTCCACAGATAAGGCATGACCGTCACAAATTTAGCATTCTCCGGCCGCAGCAGCTGATAAATAGCCAGAGCGTCCAAAGTATCGCAGTCGCCCCAAAGCACCTGTGAATTGATAATAAAATCAAACTGGAACTCCGTCATCAGGCGAAACATATCCCGTATATTACGATTATCCACACCTGCAAAAGCCTCATCCAGAGAAATCAGCCTGGGAGCATCCGAACGTCCGCCATCATATTTAGCCACCACCGCAGAGAACAAAGGCACATACATGGCCATGGCTTTTTCTCCTCCGCTGAAAGTTCCAAACATACTGTTGGTCAGTTCCTTTACCTTTTCACCGCTTTTTTGAAAAAAGAGCTGAAATTCAAACCATTTGCGATAGTCCAGTGTCTCCTTCATCACCTGATAAAAGGAAATCATGCCGCCGCTGTCTCTGGCATGACGTCTGGCCTCCTCCACCTTGGAACGAAAATGTGCCGACAGCTTCGCCGCTTCTTCCTCCCGCATCAGGCGATAATCCTTTTTCAGCAGCTCCACAAGTTCTCTGGTATCCAGCTGCTCTTCCGTCTCCGCCGTACGGCTTCTCCATCTGAGGCTCAGCTTTAATCCGCTGGAAGTATTCATCTCTTCCATCAGCGCATTCATTTTGTCCACCCAGGCATTGGAACCGTTGATTCTTCCCCGTATTTTCCTGCTCACCGTATTGGCCAGGATATCCTCAAACAGTTCCCTGTCTCCGTCCCGGATCAGATCCTTCAGCTGAGCAATTTCCTCTTCCAGATGAACCAGCAGCCTGCCAAAGGGAATCCGAACGCCCTGATAACGCGCGGCAATATCCAGCCTTTTAGCCGGCGGATCCCCTTGCTGCGCTTCTTCGCTCAGTTCTTCAAACAGTTCCGTTTGCATGATCTGGTAATCGGTGAGGAATCCTCGATTTTCAAAATATACCTGATTCAGATTACGGATGATCTGACCCAAATCCAAATCCCGGCACTCCTCCTGAAGACATGCCTCCACTTTCTGCGCGCTGACAGCCGTTTCTTCCGGCAAAGCCACATACTTCAGATCCCGCTCCGCCTCAAAGCATCTAGCTAGATACTCTCCTCTTCTCCTGCATTGCGCAAGTCTTTCCTCATTTTGAACCGACTGCTCCTGCAGTACCCGGATCCGCTCCCGGTTTTGGGCTCTCTCTTCCACACAGCTTTGCAGCAAGGCAGGATAGGATTGCAACCATGCCATGCACTCATCCAGTCTCTGTCGAATCTGTTCATAATCTGTAAGCTTCAGCTGCTCCAATACAGAATCATACTCTTCCTGCTCTTTCTTAAGCTCCCGCTGAGTATTTCCCTGTTCGTAACGGATCTGATCCAGATCCCCGTCCAGATTCTCCAGCTGTTCTCTCAGTTCCTCCAGGTGAAGACGAATCTGCAGGTAAAGTTCATGAGCGGACTTCAGCTGATAAAAATACTGACGATAATTGCGGGCTGCTTCCTCTGCCCGGCAAAAGACTTCCAGACTGCAGGTCAGATACAGCTTCTGCGCAATCTCGACCGCCTGCCTTTTCAGTTCCTTCAGCGATTCGTGAACCTTTAACAGTTCCTCCTCTAATCTGGCTCCCTCTTCTTTCATCCGTTCTACTGTTCTTCTGGCATCGGAAAGCATTCGCGCAGCCTCACGCAGATCCGTATCTCCCGGAAGTCCCTGATACTCCTTTTCCAGCCGGGCGATACGCTTTTTTAATTCTTCGATCTCACCGCAATGGTTCTTCTGTGCTTTCTCATTACAGGCCAGCGCATCCTTGCAGGCTGCAATCCGATCCCTGCGATTCTTTTCCCGCGCCTTCACTCCGATAAACCCAGCCTCATGCTCTCCCGCCACTGTTCCGCTGATCACACCGATCTGATAAGAACCATCCGGATATATTCTGGTGGCAGCCGGCAGGTCGCCGTCTGCATTTTCCGGTAATCCAAACCCGATATTTCCCAGAACTCCCGTGACCCTCTGATTAAAAAATATGTCATTAACCGAATCATTCAGATCCAGTACATCTAATAGACTCTGCCCGCCATAATGGGGCGGAACAAAGAGATAACGATCTTCACAGCCTGGGTCTGTCTTGAGAACCTGCTCCCGGTACTGCTCCTCTACGATCAGGGCATCCAGGATTCCCGTAGCAAGCAGAGCCTCCTCAAGCCGGTCGCAGACTTCCTTTTCCAGATCTTTTCCAAACTCCACCACCTTGTAAAACTCTACATAAGGTATCCCTGCTTCCTTCAGACGTTCCCGGTTTTTTATTACTGCATCGCTTCTTGGCGGTTCCGGCTCCTTGCGAGCTTCCCACTGCTTCAGCTCTTCCAGGATCTCCTGATGGATTTTTTCCAACTCGCGAAACTCTTCCTGCATTTTTAAAAGGCTTCCATTCATCTCGCTGTTTTTTCCGATCCAAAGATCTGCCGCTATCTTTCTTACCCGGGCAAAATCTGCACCCTCTGTATATTCATCGGCGAATCTGGCCAACTCCTGCATCTGCTGAGGTGTGAATTTCAGTTCCGTATTACGTCCGTTCCAGCTGTACAACGCCTCTTTCCACTCATTTTCGATCTGGATCATAACATCTTCCAGTTCATTCTCCCGACGTTTGGCCGTATCGGTCTCACGCTGCTGCTTTTCCCACTTTTTCAGCAGATCATCCGCCTCCTTCTGACAAACCTGCGTCTCCTTTAGCAGCGATGTCCCCCGGCTGATTTCATCTGCCGTTTTCTCAAACTGGGCTTTATGAGTATCCCAGGAAAGCTCTGCATGCAGCTGCCTTTTTACTTCCTCCTGGAAAAATGCATGCTCCTCGAAAGCCATCTCCTCCGCTTCCGTCTGCATCTCATCCAAAATCTCCCCCAGTTCCTTCTCTTTTTCGTATTCCCGGTTCTCTTCCTTTTTCTTTTTATCCTCCGTCGCCACATACTGTTCCTGCTTGGCAGCAATCTGACTTTTCTTTTCTTCCAGCAGTTTTTCTCTGGCTTTCATACGGAACTCCAGATCCATCTGGCGGGCTTTCAGGCTGACTGCATCGCTTTTACTTAAGGATTCCCTTTCCTTTTCCATGGCGTCTCTTCTGGCATCCAGCCTGGACTTTTCCTGCTCCAACGTTTCCATCCGTTCTTTGCAGCTTTGCATCTGCTTTGCCTGCTCCCTGATTTCTTTTTCCAGGGATGACTGCATTTTTTCATTTGCCACACAACGCTGCGCTTTGCCAAAGAGAATCAGACGATTGTACCTGTCCAGCACTTTCTGAATTTTTCCGGCGGCCTGATATCCTGCCTCCCGGGATTTCAGATTCATATTCATGGTATCCATATTTTCAATAGCTTCCGACATAGGACGCAGATCTTCATCTGACAAGGGCTGAAGGGAGTCGCTTAAAATATCATTGACCACCGATGGTTTAAAGTCCTTCGACAGCTTCGGCGTTCTAAGCTGAATCAGAAGATCAATCATTTCTTTATATTCTTCCAGCGTCTCAAATCCAAACACCTGTTGATTTACATAATCCATGTAGTCTGTCTGTCGGTCAAACACCTGACCTCCGTTTCCTATCCGATTTTCCAGTTCTTTTCTGGAAAGGGGCACCTTCTCTCCCATTTCCTTGTACAGCCAGAAGTCTTTTCCAATTCTTCTGCCGTCTGTCAGACTGAAATACCATTTATCCAAAGGTTTGCCTCTGCGGGCACGTATTCCCATGCCGATGGTCAGCCAGATACTGCTTTCCTGCCGTTTCAATTCCAGATACAGATATCCGGTCCGCTCATCTCTTCCATCGTCTTCCTCCAGAAGATAACTGCTCATCTTTCTGTCTCTGGACCCGAAGGGATCCAAACGTTCCGGACTCATATTCCCGTCCAGGAGCAGAGGGATCACACTTTGCATAGTCACTGATTTTCCTGAACCATTGGCTCCCCGCAGCAGCATCCTTCCTTTCGCAAAAGGGAACTCCTGCTCGTCATAATACCAGAAATTAATCAGTCCGATTTTACTTGCCTGCCATCTGCTGTTCATCTTTCGTATTTTTCTCCTTTATCTTATAGTCCGTCGGATAACGCCCGGTCAGTTTTCCTGCAGATGGATAAATCTTCACCGTCTGCTCCCGCCTGTCCTTTCGAATCAATGTCCAGCGCTCCATCTGCTCTTCCACCTCCCGGACGAATTCTCCTTCTGGCATTTCCCGGTAGCCTTTATTAAATCCCTCGCCGTATACTTCCTTCACCTGCCGCACCATTCGCTCAAACTCCAGCGACTGTACCACGATGATATCGTCCTTTCCCGGCTTCCAGCTTCCGTCTTTTACTTTTTTTCGTATCTCTCTACAGCAAAAAAGCTGGATATCTGACATCCCTGTGCTCCCGGGAAATACTTCCCCCATTCGGCACTCTTCCCCCTGCATGAGAAAAGCGCTTCCCCTATGAATATGCACCCGACATGGAAAACTCTGTTCCAAGTCATCTGCCAGCCTTCTGCCATAATATTTCAGATATTCAAAATCTTCTTCCGCTCCCTCTTCCCGGTACATCCCCACAGAAAACAGCAGCCTTTTATATACTCTGTGTCTCCTTGCAATACCCCGGTCTTCATCAATGGAAAACCAGTCGCTCTCCTGAAAATCCTCCGGTTTCGTATATTCCATAATATCTCTGCTGAAATTTCGCATAAAATATCGGGAAGCCCCGGTATTTTCATAGAGGACTTCCCCTCCCGCCCGATCCATAAAAGTATCGTCGCTGCCATCTGTCACCTTTAAGATGCCTTGACCGACAGCATACCTCAATACCTTTACCAGTTTTCTCCGGCTGACATATAACGTCCAGTCGATTCCTCCGCCCGGCATATTTGCCTCGATATATTCCGTCAGCTGAGAAAGAATAAACTGTTCCTGGGCATCCCTGTCTTCAAGAAACATCAGAAGCATGCATAAATAAGCATATTCTTCTTTCGTATGGAAATCTTCAATTCCCATAAAACTCTCCGCCAATGCCGGAATCTTCTCCAACTTCACCAACAGCGCATTTTCAACTACCTGGCATCCCATTTTTTCCGTCGCAAATTTCCGGATCTCACCAATAGAGTCTCTGATGCGGTAATACAGTTCCCGATCTTCCGCTTTCAGTACCCAACGCCTTGCCAGCAGCGTTTCCAGTTCTTTCATCTGACTGCTCCTTCCTGAAATACGATACTCAGTTTTGGCATTGTAAAATTTCCATCCTCGCAGTGCACCACACATTGTTCATCAACATGTGTCATATCCAGCATAAATTCCCTTCCATCCTCCGCCCGCGCGGAATGGTCGCTGTCCTCCAAAGCGTCGGACAACCATTTCAACAGAATCTCCCGGACTCTGGCCTCGATCACAGGAAGACTGTCAAAATCAATCCTGCCGTTTTTTTCCAACGTCTCCAGCTTCTCCCAGTCTTTTTTCATCTGTTCCACAGCCGCCCGCCTTGTCTCTTCCTTTTCTCTGGCATTGTCGCGAATAGAAGTGCGTTTTGATTTTTCTCCGTAATTACGAATTCTAGGACGTAAAAGAATCTCTGCCGCAGGCTCCTCATAAACACTTTGATTCATGCTGTCCGTCTCACGGTCCGCTGCCGCCTTCAAATGGAAGGGCTTCTCCAGGCCAAATACCATGGCTGACATTCGGTGAGCCTCCTGTAGATTTTCACACTTCAGAAAAATCTCTGCTACTTTTCTGTATTCTTCCCTGCGATTGGCCCCCAGCGCATTCTTTTCACTAAGCTGCGCCGCATACCGCGTAATCCTGCGGATAATTTCATTGGTAGCGTCAAAAAGCCTGCCTGCCTCGTTCTCCTGGCTCCCCTCAGCCACAAACCAATTCCGAATACTCTTGAAACGTCCCCTGGTTTTCTCCTCGATCATTTCCCGGGAAACTTCCACATCCATCCTGGGAATGGACATCTCGTAGTCGTTCACCTTCTCCAGTACCGCTCCGAGAATCTCCGGCTCCAGAAGACGCAGCGTCTCTTCAATGACCCCCACATTTTTCTGCAGACCTTTCACAAAGTTTCTTAGATATTCTACCAACTTATCCTTGAAAACGAGGAACTCCTTTGTCCGCATCATTTCCTCCGCCTTCACACTGTTCAGATCACGGATATAATCCTGATAATTCTGATTTAGACGGATAAAGTCGTTATTCAAATCGCTCCACCATGTATATACCGTCCCGGCATCCTGACCGGCCATCCCTGAAAACTTCTCCACATGAATGCGAAGCCGTTCCAGCAATGTGGGCTCCAGGGAAGCCCCTTCCACGAACAGATTTTCTAAACGCAGCACAAGGCGCTCGATTTCCACACTGTATTCCGACATCTGATACCGGAATTTCTTATTCTTAAACTCTTCGATGGAAGCAACTTTGCGTGTATCCTGAATGGTATTCAGATTTTTCCATTCCGTCAGCATGGCAAGATCCTGCTGGCACTGCTCCATCCGGTAATCTGCAAAATAAGGATCTCTTCTCATTTCCTCATATACTTCTTCCTGATACAACCAGTACCGCAGCTTCTCATAATTTTCATAAAAAATGCGCATAATGCTCCGATATCGGTCGACATTATCCGCATTCAGATACTTTGCTTCTGTCAATGGCCTTGTAAGTTTATCTGTCACGTGCATCCTTCGTTCCTCCACTAAAATTCAAACAGGTTCAGTCCAATCTTTTCACTGAATTTCCTGCCCACCTGTCCCGGAAACACCTGAAGAATAATTTCCGCCGTAGCGCTGACAATCGCCCGGTTCAGATGACCGCCGAATACATTTCCTTTCGCATCCCCTGCGCTTAAATGTGCATGCAGATACACCTCCCCATCTTTCTGCGTGATCGTTCCTGTCAGGGAAACGATCTCAAATGCCCCCTGAAAATCATTGGCATGGTACTCCTTCGTCACCGTGTCAAATACGCCTGTGGTAAGCTCCTTCACCGCTCCCAGACCGCTGATCGATGCCAGTCTAATCCTTTCTCTTACGGCAACTTTCATCAGTTGCTCACATATCTCTTCATCCGGATCCAGTCTCAGGATAACCGTGTTGTCAAAACGTCTGTATTCCATATCTTTTTTCACCTTTCCTGCTTTCTATTTCTCTTATCATATGGTAAATCCTTCTTCCATTTTCTCTTCCGAGAAATTTCAGACAGGATATATACTGCTCTTTTTTGCTTTTTTTCATCTCCAGTATTTTCATTACAGCTGCCATATCTTCTTCACTGACAGGATCCGCAATTTTGCTTTGAATCCGGCGGCAGAGCATATTTCTTTTTCCAGCCTCCGCCACCATTTGCTCCAGAGTTACTGTTTTTAGATCTTCCTGAATCTTTCTGGTTCTTTCATTATTTTCATTTGCCGAAGCAATGCATTGTTCTATCGTCGCACTCAGAACAATATTCTGTCTGCATCTGTCTGACTGCTTCCAGTAATCCTGCACAGCCTTAAACCCCTTATCTTTACTGACAATCGCAACTCTCCCTTCATACCCTGCGCCAAACACTTCCCCCAATCTGGAGGCAATGTAGAAATCCAGTGCATTCTTTCCATTTCTAGCCAGTTTTACACCGTCTATTTCACATCGGGATTCCATGATCCGCCGGAGAAGCCCCTTCTCTATTTTTCCACAGCACTGACTGAAAAAAATACAAATTCTATCCTCCTCTGTGAGATATTCCACTCCTTTTAATCCGCTGCTGCCCGTATTCTCAAAATCAATTAAAAAATACATTGGTTTATGCAGCCTTGGAGATCAGACTCTGCCAGTAATATGCCAGTCTTTTTTCCAGCGCCTTGCCAGACGGCAGCGTCCGGATATCGGCGGAAGCCGGTTCCTTTACCGAAACCAACAGAGATTCCATAGGTTTCTGCAGCAGCTGACTGAGCGCATACATATTATCCAGGGAAGGAAGGGAGTGACCGCTGAACCAGCGGTATACAGCCTGAAATGATCCTAATCCGAGAAATTCTTGAATCTCACGTACAGACAAATTTTTCTGCCTGCACGCTTCCTTTATTTTCCTTCCGGTCCGTTTCGCATCCAGCACAGGATATTTGAAATTTTCCATACTGATCCCTTCCCTTATAAATTCCGTTCTTCACGATAACTCATCACTTACAGTCACATTTTATTTTCATAATCATGATAACACAGAACCATATCCCTGTCATTCAATTGCTGATTGAACTTTACAAGATTTTCTTCTGCAGCATCGATAAATAAGATGTTTGTAACGTATCTCCAATAGAATATCCCAACTGCTTCAAGATATCTTCTATTCTTCCAAGGGCATCTTCTCTTTCCTCTTCCGTTTCCACCAGAATCTCAAGTTCCAGAAAATCTCCCAGATCCTGTACCTGGTCCAGACAAGCCGTCACTTTATCCTTTTGCAGCATCTGACGTATTTTTACCACCTTGGGAATAACCGGATTATAACCGATCCCCTCCAGGATTCTCCTGCACACATCTGCATTCTCCACGCTGGTCTCCAGTTCCTGTCTGGTCATCGTCTGGCTGTCCAGTTTCTTCCCTTTAAAGTTAATCTGTGCATTAACTCTTTTGCTGTACAAATCTTTCGTTTCTCGAACCCGCAGGGCGCATCCGTTCTCCCGAACATACCCTTTTTCATTATCAAAATAGATATCGTGCTCTTCTATTTTTCTGTTCTCCACAAACCCAAGCTGCAAAAGCTTTGTGCGGACGTCAACAGAATCCGTCACGGCAAGTTTAATCTCTACTTCTATCATTTCGCACCTCGTTTCAGGGGTATGTTTGTGTTATCGATCAAAAATTCTTGTTATATCCTGATATCGGTTGATCACACGGTAAATTTTTAAATACTCCTTCTGATTTTAAATACAGCAGATGATCTCAAAGACCACCTGCCATATCGTCAAGGGCTGTCTGAGTAATTTCTACAGTCCATTTTTCCATCACCTATGAGTCTCCCTAAACTTTTTGAATGCTTCTGCAGCGTTCTCTGTCCTTCCGGCTCTGTAATCATCATAACCTTTCTGAAGTTTCGCATGAAGAGCCGCATCTGTCATCTGAGAGGCATCTATATCTGCCGGTGCCTTTGGAAGCGTAACGGAAAACGGAATCCCTCCAACTAAAACTACTTGATTCAGAAACATATCGACAGCCGTTGACATTGGTATGCCCAGACGCGAAAGAACTGTCTCTGCCTCTGATTTTAATGTGGGATTAATCCTTAGATTAAGTGTTGCTGATTTCTCCATAATATCACCTCCGTTTATGTTCTAATTGTAACGTATTTGTCGTTACGTGTCAATAATGAGTTGTAGAATAGTTTAATACTATTTCTTCTTTAGTCCGTAAATATATTCCTTAATCCATTCAATTTAGGAACACCGGAATTCAAGGTAAGGGAGGATTTCTCTCTTATTTCGAATAACCCGCAGGAATCATTTGATCAAATATCTGGGTATCCGCTATTAGATACGCAGGGAGATGGAATAAGAAGTGTCTTGGTAATGATTAGCGCCATACAGAAAGCCATTTCTTTTTAGTTTGTCAACAGGGCCACTTTGGGACACTCCCAAAGCTCAGACCACTGCCCCAAAACTTCTGATCGGAAGTGCAGAAAATTATTGCCGGATGATGATTGGCACTTATTCTAATGATTATCTAAGCAAAGTATTTGACACAAAACATGGTACGGGAAGCAGCGAATATATCGTAAAAGCCTTCCGCTATTATTCCGAAAATAACTGCACCAAAAACAATTAGAGCCATTTTAGAGCCAATCGGAATCTCTTATCTTATGCAAATTTGATGTAAAAGAATAACAGTCATCGGCACACTATCATTTTGAAGAGTGTGCCGATATTTTTATTCATTATATAATATCAAAGTATTCAAAGCAATATTCTCGTAACAACGAAGACTTCTCTTTTGATTTCTCATCTGGCTTAAAACATTGGATAGAAGCTAATCTTCCTTTTACCCAATATCTTTTCTGTACTATACATCCTTTATCTGTTGCTTTTCGTTTTCGCCTGATCACCATTGAGTCCGCAAGTCGTTCTACTTCATCATAACACCCATTATCATATTCAATTTTTGTTAATCGGTCTTGATCATCATAACAATATATTATTTCAATGTGATATTCAGGTTGCTCTTTTTTTATCAGTCTTCCAAATCTGTCAAACATTAAATTCCGAGTATCTTTACATACTCTTGTATCCCCTTGCATAT
>DSLMC04102__coassemble_1106_pt1 | contig 17654 bp, 20 predicted proteins | sample DSLMC04102__metabat2_low_PE_042 | metagenome-assembled genome bin DSLMC04102
ATCCGGGTCCCGATAAGGAATATACGCTCCACGGAAAATATCCCGAAACAGCTGGGGAAGATTGGGGTTCGTAGTCATTTTCTCAATGCCTTCCGCATAGAGTAAAGCCCTTTGTTGGCCGCTGTTTTCCGGCTTCATGATTTCCGCCCAAGCATATTTCTCATATTCACCTGTAAAAAACTGCCGGGTGCCGCCAAATTCCAAACCTTCTATATCCATGTCATCCATGAATTTATAAATGAGCGCAATGGTAATCTGTTCAACCTGCGCCTTGGGATCGGGCACCTTGCCCACCAGAATATCACGCAGCGTATTGATCTTGCGCTTTACGTCAAATGTCAACATTGCATTTCCTCCTACATAAAGCGGGATACATTGACGTTATCGGCAACGTAATCTACCACGCTTTGCATACTATCCAGCCCTAAATGCTTCAGATCGGCCATGGTGTATGTGCTGATGTCCGTTCCAAGCAGCTGGAATTTACGGTCTTCGATGGCTCTGCGCACATCTTTGTCCGTCACATAAGTGGCAAAGAATTCTTTTACATCGGCATACTTCTCTGACGGAATACTGTGCGTCAGGGCATATCCCTCAAATTCATCATCTACCAATTCCTTTTTGCTCTTAAAGAAGGGCAGGACACCAAAGATTTTGTCCAAAATTTCTCGAGCCGTGATGCGGCGATCACTGCCAATGGAGCGCCGCAGCTTATCCCAGGTGTAATACTCGTTGGGCTGATTCATGATGTGGTCATCGATATAACGGATGACAGCGGGATAGTTGCCTTGCTCATATTGTTCTCTCGCAACTGGATCTTCTTTGACAGTCTCCTCGAATTTATCAAAGTACATCCGGTCAATTTTCATTCCCTCGGCACCGATTTTAGTTTCCACCAGCGTTTTCAGTGGGTCAGGAGCAAAGTTCTCATACCCATCCGGATCAATAGGAGGAGTACTTGGCGATACACTGCTGCTTTGGAAGCGGGGCAGCTTTAAGACCTCATCATAATCAAACTTTTCTTCAAAATATTCGCAGTTTCCAAAGAAGTCGAACAGCTTGAATGTTTCCTTGGGGTACTTATGAACGATTTCCTGATCGCCATTTCGCTCTTTGAAGACAAAATCATGCTTTCGTGTACCACGGCCCTTAATCTGAATAAAGTCTGTGGGAGAGAAGATAGGGCGCAGTAATCCAATGTTCAGCAAATCTTCGCAGTCATAACCGGTTGTCATCATACCCACAGTGACACAGATTCTGGTCTTGGATGATTTATACCCTTCCAGGAAACTGGTTGTTCCGCTTAGGTTATTATTCTGGAAGTTGATGGTGTAGGTCTGGGCATTCATGACATCCGATGTGATTTGCATGGCAAAATCCGAACAGTATTTGCCGGGGAACATCATATCTGCATATACATTTAACAGTTGTGTGATTTTTGCTGCATGTTTGCGGCTCACACAAAAGATGATGCCCTTACCAATTTCGCCGGTAATCGGGTCACGGAGCGCATTGTCCATAAAAGTTTTGACAAATATCTTGTTGGTTTCTTCAGAGAAAAACCTTTTTTCAAAGTCACGGGCGAAGTAGGTTTCTTCCTGTTCTTCGTCCGCTTCATCCCTTTGCGAAATCACGGCATAACCTTCATCTGCCAATAGTTTTGTTGTAATATCGGTTCTTGCGTCCACTACTGTGGGATTGATCAAATAGCCGTCCCGAACACCGTCCAGCAGTGAATAGCGGTATGTGGGGTCGCCGCTTTCACAGCCAAAGGTTTTATAGCTGTCCAGTAGTTGCCGTTTTTCCCATGCCCGTGGATCAGTCGCTTTCAGCTTTTCCACGTCAATATTTTTGATATAGTCTTTAGGAGTAGCCGTCAAACCTAACTTATAGCCGAGAAAATACTCGAATACAGCACGGCTGTTTCCGTTGATGGAGCGATGGCACTCATCGGCAATGATAAGTGAAAAATCGGTAGGCTTAAAGAAACACTTGTACTTATTATTGAACATAAGCGTTTGTACGGTGGAAACGACAACCTCAGCTTTCCGCCAATCATCTACGTTTTCCTTGAAGATAACTGTGTGATAGTCAGGAGTAAGATAGTTCTGGAAGTTTTTCTTAGCCTGATTTTCAAGCTCAATTCTATCTACAAGGAAAAGCACTCGATTCGCATTTCCGCTACGCAAAAAAAGACGAATTACGGCAGCAGAAGTGAGAGTTTTTCCTGTACCGGTTGCCATCTCAAACAGAAACCTCTGATTTCCATGTTGTACAGATTCCTGCAAGGTTTTCAGCGCATTGATCTGATACTGACGTAGAAATCGCAGCCCATTATCATATAAGAATTGCTGACGAGTTTCCGGATTTATGTACTCGGGTGCCTCCATATATTGAGGATTTTTGATTACGGCAATATAATCCGCACCAATTTCCTCAGAATATAGTTTTGCTGGGTCAGCGTTCATGGCTTTGCTTTCCCGAATGCTTTCATAGCTGGGGAAAGCCGTGATAAGCTGCGGGTTTCCCTTGTAAATATTCCAAAAGTAATGCTGATTTCCGTTGGAGAGAATAACATACTTTAGATAAAGTGACTTAGCATATTCTCTGGCCTGCTCCTTGCCGACCAGGGGATCTTTATCTTCCGCTTTAGATTCCAGCACGATAAAAGGCTTACCTTTATCATCGAGGAGCAGAAAATCCACAAAGCCATTCTTCACCTTATCAAAATTTTCGCCCATGTCTGTCAAATCGGCTTTGGATATTTTAACATTTGTTTCCAGCTGTATATTTGCAGGTTCGCTTTTATCGTCGAAGAAACGCCATCCAGCTTCTTCTAACAGATGATTGATTTTAATTCTTGCACTTGCTTCTCTCTTTTTCAAAACAGCAGTGGTCCTCCTTCTGTTTGCGACTGCGATTATAATTTATAGGTGTTCGTGGGTTTACTGAAATTGGCAGGTATCAGCCATATTCTATTGATTTGCACAGCGCCTTCTATACGATTATTCTTATAAAAGATTTGAACTTGTCGGGCTTTCTGTGCAGCTCCCTGCGTTGTAATATAGCCATTCAGCATTGAATCCACCTATAGCAAAAGCAAACAATTATCATTTCCATTATATTCGTTTGAATGAACTTGTTCAATGTAAAATTCGTGATTTTTCTTATAAAGAAAATAAAATTACGAGCTTTTTCAAGTTGACTAATAAGACGTGATTTTGTATGTAGCAAACACCTCACTTATCATGCGATTCAATTCTGTAAGTTTTCGGATTTCCGTTGCCTGGCTCACAAAGTCAAAATATATTTCGCCTCATTCGCTATCGTATTATCCCTTTATGTCACATCTGTATTCCGTCATCGGCGCACCTCCCTTTAATCATGTACTTTCAGTTTTTGATTTATAGGAAACGTTGCTCAATGCTCGTAGCATTTTATCTTTGACCAGCTTCTTCATACGTTTGGCAATGTCAGCATCGAGAGTCCCACGTTTGACATACCGGTTAATGGTGTTACAGTGGTGTTCATAAATCTGCTTGATCTGTTCTACCCGGCGAAACCAGCGGCCAGCGTATCGTCAAAATATTGCTCGATCATATAGGTGACTTCTGCAAAGCGCGGGCTTTCCAAAAGGTGGTTACTGATCTTCGCATTGGCTTTCCTGGTGTACAGATTCCGCGCCGCCTGCACCGACAGGCCCAGTTCTTCAATATCAAAATTTGTCCGGTCGGGTGTGTTGACCTCCCCGGCAGGAAATCTGTGGAAGCTTCAAACACTTTTGCAATGCGGAGTAAATGTTCTTTGTTGATTTTATCGGTTTTGTCGCTGACAAACCGGCTGATGGAGCTCTCGGTGTTGCCAATGCGGGTCGCCAGCTGTGTTTGGGTAATTTTATGTTTCTTCATAAGCGCCTGCATCCGTTGCCGGATATTTCCGGGCAGCATTTTTTCGTTTTTTGTACTTTTAATGGATTTTTCGGTCTATAGGCTTTTTCTTCGTATATTCAGGCAGACGGGGCAAATACCATCAGAAAATTATGGAGAGCATAGCCTATGAATTTGTTTGAAACTGTAAAATCTGCTGTCACTGTGAAGCAGACCACCGAACACTACGCCTGTAAGGTCAACCTGGGCGATATGATCTGCTGCCCCTTCCACGATGAGCAGCATCTCGCATAAAGCTGAACAGGAATTATTTCTGCTGCTTCGGCTGTGGGGCTACCTGTGGTGTTGTTTGAGAATCAGGACAGTGCGGCAACAGATAAAAAAGAATCTGATTTCAATGCGGAAGCAATTGCAAACAAAATCGCTGCATGATACAATAGACGTGATATAAGAGTTCGAATAAAAGAGCAGCGACCATTTTCTTCGTTCTCGTGAAACATAGAAAATGTAATCAACCAAGAGCGTGAACAAATAGCGGGAGATAAAATGAGACTAGATCAGGGCCAAGGGGAGATTGTAATTTATCAGGCCAAAGACGGGATCACAAAAGTAGAGTTCCGATTTGTAGATGAGACTGTTTGGCTGACCCAGCAGCAGATGGCGGAATTGTTCCATACCTCCAGAAGCAACATTGTGGAGCATATTGGTCACATCTATGAAGAAGGCGAATTAGATGAGATTTCAGCCTGTCGGAAATTCCGACAGGTTTGTATGGAAGGCAGCCATCAGGTAACAAAGGAGGTGCCTTTTTACAATCTGGACATGATCATTTCCCTTGGATACAGAGTGAAATTTTTGATTGCCACCCAGTTTCGCCGATGGGCCACCGAGCGCCTGAAAGAATACATGATCAAAGGCTTCACGATTGACAATGAGCGCCTGAAAAACTTGGGTGGCGGCAACTATTGGCACAAACTGTTGGAACGGATTCGGGACATTCGGTCTTCGGAAAAAGTGATGTACCGTCAGGCCTTGGACTTATACGCCACCAGCGTGGACTATAATCCCAGGAGCGCAGAATCTGGTGCGTTTTTCAAAATGGTGCGGAATAAGCTCCATATCACATATAAAGAAATAAGCAGAGGAAAACACACTAACAGAACATAAATAAACGGAGAATTCTTATGAGAAGAAAAGATTCATATATAAAAAAGAAAAAGAATATGAACTTCCAGAGCGTAGACTCTATGCAGACCGTAGTAAATGTCGTTAATGAGGCTGCCGCTGCTCTCAATGATAAAAACCGCACTGTCAAAGAGAGCGCCATACCAGAGGTATTAGCCGGTGCGTTAGGTGCTGGCATTGGAGGAGTAGGTTCCTTTGCGGCACTCTATGGTTTTGGAGTCGCAGGGTTATCTGCGGCAGGTATTACATCAGGTCTTGCAACTGCAGGTGCTATTGTTGGAGGAGGTATGGCAGCAGGTGTTTTTGTCCTTGCGGCACCGGTTGCAGGTCTCGCGGCTGCGGGAGTTGGAGTTGCTTCACATTTTAAGAATAAACAGCTTCGTCAGGAGAAAGAACGCTTATATAAAGAGGCTCTCAAAAAGCATGATGCAATAATAAACGCAATGAAAACAGAAGCCGACGCGGATAGAGAACGCATGGATTACTTACAGAGTCTTAATATATTGTTGCAGCAAGCCATAAAGGATTTACAACACGACTTGGGGGTTGCTTAAAGCAAAGAACAGATCGTTGAATTTGGGGAAAAGAAAGATAACGATGAGTAAATATAAATATTCAGAAACTGAACAGCAAATCAATGATGTGTTGAAGTACCATGGTGAGGAACTGAAAAAAATAAAGGCATCCATGCCTTCCACATCTGCGCTTGATAGCAGAATTCAGGAAAGTGAAGATCTGCTTCGAACGCTTGGATATAAAGAAATGCCAACCGTGCCAAAGAGAAAAGAACCCAGGAAAGTTATGGCGGTGCCGTCATGGGAAGATTTATGCATCGAGGCAGAACAAGTCGTGGGTTCGGGACATGCACTTGAATCAATCTTTACGGAGGATGAACTCCAAAAAAATAGTCAGGAAATCCGGATGCTGAATGCGGAGTATAATCAGATTCATCGCCTGGATAAGTATGACGTGACAATTAGCGCGGCTGCGGGAATGCTTGGAGCAGCTGTCGATATTTTATTGGTGGGCATTCCGCAGAAGACACCGGAAGGTTTGAAGGGCGCACCTCTTTCAAATTATGTCAGAGACTGGTTTGATAAGAAATTCCCGGAAGAAGAGATGGAAAAGCTGGCTGAATCAAAAGTCAGCAAAGTTCCATATGATGCCCAGGACAATAGAAATACAACAGTACATGTCAAAGGATTGTCTGCATACTATCATCGATTGCTTTCGCTTGGGCATGATCCGTTGCTCGGTCTTATTTTTGGTGTGGCAGATATCCTGAATGGGAAAATGACCACTATTGATAAGAACGGTAAAATTGTGTCGCAGATTATGGGGAATTACGCTGACCGAAAAGAGACAGATGTTTTTGCGGCCATAGCTAAACAGATTATTCATTTCAAGTCTGACATCACAACATCAATGGGACTTCCGGTTCCAATGATGGAATTATTCAATCTCCTGCAGTTTGGAGAATTCGGAGAATACGATCAGACTATTGCGGAGATTGTACAAGGTATGTATTACGAAGGATATGACTTTATACATTTCTGCACTCTATCTATACCGGTAATGATTATTGAGGTGGCAACTCGTATAGGATACGCTTTTAAGCGGATTAAGGAAGGACACTCTGTAAAAGAATCCATTCCATTTTCGCTGAATCGGGAAAAGCATCCAAAACTTGTGACTATGTTGTTTATCGGACATTCAGCAGCAGCTGCAGTGAATACCGGAAAGGTGTATTTTACGCAAAATCCAATGGCAATCAACTACCCACAGTGGATCGCCTTCGCGAAATACTCATATAAGCAGCTTAAATGGATGCTGATAGAAAAACCCGACGCAAGAGAAGCTTATGTTCAGGGAGTGTTGAACGAACAATTGCAAGAAGTGCTTGAGGATGCCAACCATACGTTTGATAAGATATCGGTAGAGTATATTGTAATATTCAAATAGAAACCCAAGCTCCTACACTGCCGTTATCGGCAGCAAGGGAGCCTTACTCCATGAAAACTGCTATTTGTCTATAAGATGTATTTTGCAATACAAAACATTACCATCAGCATACGATAGTGGTATAATCAAGGTAAATAGAACACAGAAAGGAGATGTTTCTATGGCTCTGACAACTTTAACTGCAAGAGTAGACCAGAAAGATAAAGCAGATTTTGACAAATTCTGTTCCAATGTTGGGTTAAATACGTCCACCGCGATCAATCTTTTTGTGAAAGCAGTTTTACGTGAAAAACGTATTCCGTTTGAAATTGCCCAGGCTCCCGATCCATTTTTTTTCGATACAAACATGGCCTATGTAAAAAAATCCGTTCAGGAGCTGCGCGAGGGCAAGGGCACCGCACACGAACTGATTGAGGTGGAAGATGAGTGAAAAAATCTGGTCTGACGATGCCTGGGAAGATTATCTTTATTGGCAGACTCAGGACAAGAAGACAATCAAACGCATTAACCAGCTTATAAAGGATATTGAGCGCAACGGCTGCATTTATATTGCGCACTGTAGAGGTTACTACGGCGATAAGTAAGCCGCTATATCTCGCTCCACGAGGGCGGGATACTCCCAATACCCGGGCTTTTACTCAGTTTAAGCCCGGGTTTCTTTCAGATTTTCAGGGAATGCAGCGAAATTAAAAGGAGAACCGGACGCATCCGATTCTCCCAAGTACGCTCCGTGGAGACGCACCGCAATTCACATTTATAGTATACAAGACCCAGATAAAAAATGCAAGGTTTTTCATGTGGAGACAAATTTTTTTAATTGAGTGATTTTAGTATGATTGTCTGTATGGATAATCTGATTAAAAATATTTGTTGGAATGTTTGATCTCAATTTTTCAACAATATCTTCAAAACCGGATATTGTCCTCTTCATTTCTGTTTTTGAAACACAAAGTAGTTTTAATTGATAGATAACGAGTACCAAATAATCCGTAATAGTTTCAAATGTTAGACCTTTTACTCTCGTCGCATTTGAGATGGCATTCCCTACTTGTTTGTCAATCTCTCCTGTTCGGAAACGTGTATCAAAAATGACATCATTATGAGCAATTGCATTTCTTAAATCCTTTGTTGCATAAATGAGACGCTGCGGCATCATAGCATTTGTGTCATCAGAAGGTCGGATTCCCAATTTCTTTGAAATATCAGCTCTGCAATTTTGGTTGAGGCAGGAAACAAAATGACCAAATTCACCTAAACTAAGAAGTTCAAAAGTTGCCCATATAGGGAGATTAGCATCATTGCGGAGATAGTGATCTGCAATTTTGTTTCCATTGCCATAGGCGTCTGTTTGGACTTTATAAATTCTGTTACGTAACTCTAAACGCCGTTTTAATTCACGCTTAAATTTATCTTCAGCTTTCTGACGCTTAAATGTATTTTTATATGTTTTCCCTTTGAAAGAGAACATTTTATAATTATCTAACAACTGATTATAGATAACTATAAAATTATCTGAATTGGTAGAAGATACGAGGATATCAAGGACGTAATTCTTTACAGCCGTTTCAATCATCATCATGCTGGGATAAAATAGAGCCTTTAATTGTGCATCAAAATCATACACAGAAATAAGTTCTTCAAATTTTGTATAAGGCACTTTGTTTGAAGGAGTATTTATATATCGATATCCTTTATATCCATGGTAGTATCCCATATTCATTAGCTTGCGTTTTTGTGATGAACCAGAGATAGAAATTCCTTTTTTGTCACGCAGATATCGCATGAGTCCATCAATGCTTTTAGGATGTGGTTCTGCCATATGGACACCTCCTCATTAGTGATGGCTTAAGTATATATCAAAATGTGAATTACGTAAAGTTAGAACTTCATCCAGTGAATCCCCAGACCTTTTCTTATTTCCTCGAAAATGTTAATATGTACATGACATATAGCTGTCATGTTTGGAGTGTTACGATACATATGGGAGGGAAAAATGAAGACAGACCGGCTGATTGGCATTTTATCCGTCCTTCTGCAAAAGGAAAAATGCACTGCACCGGAACTTGCTGAGAAGTTTGAAGTTTCCAGAAGGACCGTCAACAGGGATATCGAGACCCTGTGCAGGGCGGGTATCCCAGTCTGTACGGTACAGGGTGCCGGCGGAGGGATCTGCATTATGGATGGATACAAGATAGACAGGACACTGCTGACTTCCAGGGATATGCAGATGATACTGGCGGGTCTGCGAAGTCTGGACAGTGTCAGCGGGAGCAGTTATTACGGGCAGCTGATGGAAAAGCTGCAGGTCGGAGCATCGGAGTTTGTCAGCGGAAGGGATTCTATACTAATAGATCTGTCATCCTGGTATAAGGAATCGCTTGCGCCGAAAATTTCCCTGATCCGGGATGGTATTGAGGAAAGAAAGCTGATTGCATTCCATTATTTTGCCCCTGGCGGTGAAAGCATACGAAGAGTCGAACCTTACTATTTGATTTTCAAGTGGTCCAGCTGGTATGTATGGGGCTGGTGCCGGAAGAGGGAGGCCTTCCGCTTGTTCAAACTGAACCGGATGGAGGAGCTGAAAAAGGAAGAGGAAACGTTTATTCCAAGACAGGTGCCTATGCCGGATCTCTCAAATGAGAGGATCTTTCCGGCGAATATCCGGGTTAAGGCCTTGTTCGAACCGGATGCAAAATGGAGACTGGTGGAAGAATTTGGACCTCATTGTTTCAAAGAACAGAAAGATGGACGGCTGCTGTTTGAGATGGATTATACGGATGAGGACTCCCTGCTGGGGTGGCTGCTGACTTTCGGGGAAGGTGTAGAAGTGCTGGAACCGGCTGCATTGAGGGAACGGATCCTGAAAACGGCAGAAAATATGGTGTTTATCTATCAAAGAGGCGAAGAGAAAGAAGCGAACGGGTAGGAGAGGAGGAGAGTTATGGCACAAAAGGAACTGGCGCTTTATGTGGCAGAACAGCTGGCGCCGCTTGGGGAGATTCGTTACATACCCATGATGGGAGGCTGGCTGTTTTATTATCGTGAGAAACTGATCGGCGGTATTTATGGCGATGGGTTTGCCCTGAAAGATACTCCCGCATCCAGAAGATTTATGCCGGACTGCAGGGAAGAGGTATGGGAGGATACTCCGGCAGCGCTGCTTCCCTGTACGATTCTGGAGGACAGGGAAAAACTGTGCCAGATGGTCAAAGAGATGTATCCGGATCTCCCGGAACCAAAAGCAAAGCAGGGCAGAAAAAGAAAGGGATCAAAAGATGGCGTTTGATTATAAAAAAGAGTATAAAGAATTTTACCTTCCTGGGAAACAGCCTCAAATTGTGGAGATTCCGAAGATGAATTTTATCGCGGTTCGGGGGAAAGGAGATCCAAACGAAGAAGGCGGAGCCTATAAGGAATCTATAGGGCTTTTATATGGAATTGCTTTTACCATAAAGATGAGCAAGAAAGGCAGCCATGAGATCCAGGGATATTTTGACTATGTGGTGCCGCCGTTGGAGGGCTTCTGGCATCAGGAAGGCGTTGAAGGGATCGATTACGGAAGAAAGGAAGAGTTCCAGTGGATCTCTGTGATCCGTTTGCCGGATTTTGTAAAGAAAGAAGACTTTGACTGGGCAGTCGAAGAAGCGGAGAGAAAAAAGAAGCAGGATTATTCAAAGGTGGAGTTTCTTACGATAGAGGAAGGGCTTTGCGTTCAGTGTATGCATATCGGGGCTTTTGACGAAGAACCCCGGACGATTGAGCTGATGGATACATTCCTTGAAGAGCAGGGATATGCAAATGATCTTTCAGGCGGCCGGATGCACCATGAAATCTATCTTTCAGATGCCAGACGCGTCCCGCAGGAAAAATGGAGGACCGTGGTCCGGCATCCGGTGAGGAAAATTTTGCTTACATAAAAGAAGTGAATATTGAAAATGATGCAGCCGCTGAAAAAAGGGCCTGGGCTTTTACGCAGTTTAAGCCCGGGTTTCTTTTATTATGAGTTATAAAAACATATTGACTTATGTACGAAATCGGATATAATAAAGAATATACGAAATCAGACATTGAAAGGAGAGAATCCTATGCACTATTTGGAAACAGGACAATATACCTATTTAGCAGGAGAAATTAACGCTTTATACCATGAAGCGGCTGTGAAAATGGGAATTTCGGACAGCGTCCAAAATATTTTATATGTCCTCTGCGAGAAAGACGGACAATGTCTGCAAAGTGAAATCAGTAAACTCACAGGTATCAGCCGCCAGACTGTCAATTCCGCCATTCGTAAACTGGAAAAAGAGGAAATTGTATATTTAAAACAAGGAAAAGGCAGAAATACGATTCTTTGTCTGACTGAAAAAGGAAAGAAATATTCATTAGAAAAAATAATGCCGCTGCATGAGATTGAAAATAAAATCTGGAGTGACTGGACGGCGGAGGAACAGCAGCAATATTTAGCGCTTACCAAAAAGTATCGTGACGGACTAAAAAAATATCTGGAAGCTATATTATAAGAACAGAAATCAAATTTTTTTGAAGGGAGGTGGCTTGATGTCGGCAGCAGCATGATAAGGGGATGATCATATTTGATATTGTCCCCTGTTTGAAAAGCTATTTTGAAAATGAGAGGACAATTTGATATGGAAAGATTACAAAAATGGAAAACGCAGTTTATGATTGTTGCATTGGGACAGGCGGTTTCAATGTTAGGAAGCCATGGTGTTCAGTTTGCGCTGATTTGGTGGCTTGCTGAAAAAACATCTTCGCCGTTGATGTTGGGAATGTCAGGGCTTGTTGCTTATCTCCCGATGACTTTATTTAGTCCGCTGGCTGGAATTGCAGCCGACCGTTATAACCGAAAATTCATTTCTGTTTTTTCGGATATGACGATGGGGACGATTGCGTTGATCTATGCAGGATTGCTGTCATTTTTTGACCTGCCAGTTTGGACAGTACTTGTTATGTTATGTGTCAGAGGGATTGGAAGCACTTTCCAGCAGCCGGCAATACAATCGATTATTCCACAGCTTGTACCGAAAGATCAGTTAATAAAAACGAATGGCTGGATGCAGCTTCTAAACGCCGGCTCATTTTTATTGGGACCGGTGATCGGTGCGTCTTTGTATGCGGTTTTCCCGATGCCAGTCGTCTTAATGAGTGATGTGGTGGGTGCAATTTTAGCAAGTATTGCGTTGGTTGTTGTCAAAATCCCAAAACTTGAAAAAACAGAACGGGAAGAGCAGCATTTCATCGCAGAGATAAAAGAGGGACTGCGGGTCTTCAAAGAAGACAGAAAATTGTTTTATACCGTGATCGCAGAAGCTTGCTGTATGTTCTTTTATGCACCATTATCTTCCTTTTATCCGCTTATGACCAGCGACTATTTTAAGTTATCTGCAATGTATGGAAGCGTTGTGGAATTGTCTTTTGCAATCGGCATGATGGTATCTTCACTTTTATTTTCCAGTGTTCTGAAGATTAACCGGAAAATCAGAGTTTCCTTTATCGGTTTGTTTGGAATGGGAGGTATTTCACTGCTCTGTGGTATCATACCTCCGACTTATGTCGGCTGGTTTTTCTTTGCGGGAAACTGTATCTGTTTAGGCGCTTTCGGGAATGTCCATACAATCCCGTTAACTGCCTATATGCAGGAAACCATATCTTCAGAGAAAATGGGACGGGCTTTTTCGGTACTCACTCTGATTTCTTCTGCTGCCATGCCGGTTGGATTACTTTTTAGCAGTCCAATTGCAGAAAAAGTAGGGGTGAATGTCTGGTTTTTCATCTCCGGTCTGTGTATGCTTCTGCTTACTGGCGGCGTTTCCATCCATTATTCAGCAAAGTGCAGGAGTGAGAAAAGATGATTCAGAAATTTAAAATGTCTCGCTTCGGTGAGATGCTTTTTCATTTGAAAGTCAAGATGAATAAAGCGTTTCTGGGAAACAGTATGGCACCAGATCTTTTCTTGTTTTCCTGAAAATGTTAATATGTACATGACATGCCAGACGCGTCCCGCAGGAAAAATGAAGACCGTGATCCGGCATCCGGTGAGGAAAATTTTGCTTACATGAAAAAATAGATATTGAAATTTATACAGCATGGAGAAGTGATCTGGGTAAGACAGAAAGGCAGGGAAAAGATATATGACAAATGAACAGGTATACCAGATGCCCTTTGCAAGGGTTTGGCCTCTGCTGGAACAAAAAGCGCTGCGAAAGGGCAGAACTTCTGATGAAGTGACAGCGGTTGTAACGTGGCTGACAGGATATGAGAAAGATGATCTTGAGCGAATGCAAAAAGATGAAACCAGTTATGGAGATTTTTTTCGAAATGCGCCGGCAATGAATCCCAACCGTTTTCTTATCAAAGCGTCTGTGTGCGGGGTGAAGCTTGACAGTATCGAAGACCCGCTGATGAGAGATATTCGGTATCTGGATAAGCTGATCGATGAGCTGGCGAAAGGGAAGAAGCTGGAGAAAGTTTTGCGCTGTTGAAAGTGAGCCATGCGGAATGAAAATTACAGAGGTAAAAGACAACAAAAAGCAGTATCTGCCGCTGCTGCTGTTGGCGGATGAGCAGGAGAACATGATAGACAGGTACCTTGAAAAAGGTACCATGTACGTGCTGGAAGACCAGGGGATAAAAGGCGAGTGCGTGGTTCTGGATGTTGGAAATGAAATTCTGGAGATCAAGAATCTTGCGGTTGAGCCGGGATATCAGAAAAATGGTTATGGAAGAGCATTGATAGATTATCTGGTTAGAACGTATGCAGGACAATATAAATATTTACAGGCAGGTACAGGAGACAGTCCGCTGACGGTTCCATTTTATGAAAAATGTGGTTTCGTCCGTTCTCACAGGATCCCCGGCTTTTTTACGGATTATTATGATCATCCGATCTGGGAAGGCGGCGTTTTGCTGGTTGACATGGTTTATTTTCGCAAAGTGTTAAAATGATACAGCTGTATATCGATAAAGGAAGAAGGGACAAAAGTCATGGAAGAGCAGTCCAGGGCGGAAAACTGGATCACAAAAATGATAGACCGGCTGGTGCGGGAGGAAAATCAGGGACAGGATTCCGGCTCGGCTACATGGAAGGCGGAATGCTTCTTTGCTCCGGTAAAGGGTGATGATGAGATTGCAAAGTTATTGGTAAAATATTGCACCGAAAATCTGCCGGACTATTATCATATGGACCCGCAGCGGGATATCCAGGTGCTGACGCCGATGGAGGGAGGGATCTGCGGTTCGAATCATCTGAATGAGATGTTCGGGCAGATGGATCGTCTTTCCGGGCTCGGTGAAAAAAAGAGGAATCGCGTTCTTACGATTTCGCAGGCGGGTGACCGGAAATATCCTGTTGTGGTCATACCTGTAACCATGAGCTGCGCGGCGGTACTGGATCGAAAGCTCCTCTATGACGGTGTTACCAGAGCAGGAAAGGTACTGGTGCTTATCGGAGAGCAAAAAGCGGTTTATTTTGCCATGCAGAACATTTTTCAAAGACTGGAAAAATCAGAATTTCGCAGCCGTTTTCATCTTCGGGCGGCGGAACGGGCGTATGTGCAAGAAAAGGGAATGGATACGGTTCGCAGACATGCGGGCGATTTCATTCATAAACGTCTGGCGCCGGCTTATCCGGTTCATGATGGAAAGCAGACGCCCATGAAAGGGCATCCGGTCTTTATCGCCCAGCATGCCACGGCCACCTGCTGCCGGGGCTGTCTGGAGAAATGGCACAGGATTCCCCGGGGACGGGAACTGTCGGGGCAGGAGCAGGAATATGTGGTGGATGTTCTTATGGAATGGATTCGCCAGGAGATGGAGAAGGGGTGAAAGGTATGGTCCTGTACCATGGAAGTAAAGGAATTGTAGAATATCCGGTAATCAGAAAAAGCAGATTCCGTATGGATTTTTATTTTGGATTTTATTGTACTCCATATTATGAACAGGCACGGAGACGGGCGGCACGTTATGGGTGTCAGGGATATGTAAATAGATATGATTATACTTCGGATAACAGTTTGAATTATCTGTATTTCGCTGAAATGACAGATGAATGGCTGGATTTTGTCAGCGACTGCAGAAATGGAAAATCACACAGATATGATATTGTGGAAGGTCCCATGGCGGATGATACGATTTTTAACCACCTTCAGAATTATCTGGATGGAAAGATTTCCAGGGCAGCATTCTGGGAACTGGCTAAATCCAAACATCCGGCATCTCAGATCAGTTTCCATTCCATTTCTGCGCTGAATACACTCTGTTTTGCTGGCAGTGAGACTGCACATTGACAAAGCGGAAGAAAGCCGGTATATTCAGGGACAGAAGAAAAAACGGGAGGCGCGAGAAAGTGGAGAGACAATCTATGGCAGTGGCAAACCTGAAAAAAGGGGAAGGAAGAACTCTGAAGGCAGGGGGAGCCTGGATTTATGATAATGAGATTGCATCGGTGATGGGCCATTTTGAAGATGGAGACCTGGTGCTGGTAAAAGACTTTGACGGGTATCCCATGGGAAAGGGATTTATCAACCGCAAGTCCAGAATCTGTATCCGGATGATGACCCGCCGGGAGGATACGGTGATTGACCGGGAATTTTTGCGTATGCGTGTCAGGGATGCCTGGGAGTATCGGAAAAAGACGGTAGACACCGGCAGCTGCCGGGTGATTTTCGGAGAGGCAGATTTCCTGCCCGGTCTTGTGGTGGACAAGTTTGAAGACGTGCTGGTGGTGGAGTCCCTTGCCCTGGGCATCGACCGGATGAAAGAGACGATTCTGGAACTGCTTCAGGAAGTATTGCTGGAAGACGGGATCAAAATCCGGGGGATTTATGAGCGAAGCGACGCAAAAGTGCGTCTGAACGAGGGCATGGAGCGGGTGAAAGGGTTCCTAAGCGAGCCTTTTGACACCAATGTTCCTATCACAGAGAATGGCGTGCGTTATCTCGTGGATGTGAAAGACGGACAGAAGACGGGATTCTTCCTGGACCAGAAATACAACCGTCTGGCAGTTCAGCGGCTGTGCAGGGACGCGAAAGTATTGGACTGCTTTACCCATACGGGATCTTTCGCTCTTAACGCTGCGTACGGCGGAGCGAAGTACGTGCTGGGCGTGGACGCTTCGGAGTTGGGCTGCCGTCAGGCAGAGGAAAACGCAAAATTAAATGGAATGGAAGACCGGGTGGAGTTCCTGTGTGCCGATGTGTTCGATCTTCTTCCCGAACTGGAGAAAAGAGGAGAGAAGTTCGATGTGGTGATTCTGGATCCGCCGGCGTTTACCAAGTCCAGATCTTCCATCAAAAACGCGGTGAAGGGATACCGGGAGATCAATCTGCGGGGCATGAAACTGGTGAAGGATGGCGGATATCTGGCCACCTGTTCCTGTTCACATTTCATGGATCCGGATCTTTTCGCGAAGACCATTGGGCAGGCGGCGCAGAATGTCCATAAGCGGCTGCGGCAGGTGGAATTCAGGACCCAGGCGCCGGATCATCCCATCCTGTGGGGAGCAGGGGACTCCTATTATTTGAAATTTTATATCTTCCAGGTGTGCGAGGAAAAATAATAGAAACCTTAAAACTTAGGAGAGGTGAATTGACGGTGAAGCGTTGCATTGTAATTGCCGATATAGTCACATATCACAGATGATTTGAGGAGGATTTAAAAATGACTATATCGGAGAATAAAATATATCCCCGTACGGGAGATAAAGAAACAGTTTATTTGAAAAGCGTTGTAACGGATCCAAGCATTACGGTTGGCGATTTCACAATGTATAATGATTTTGTTAATGATCCGCGGGAATTTGAAAAGAATAACGTATTATATCACTATCCAATCAATCATGATAAATTGAAGATTGGAAAATTTTGTTCCATTGCCTGTGGCGCAAAATTTTTGTTCAACAGTGCGAATCATACAGTAAAATCCTTATCTACCTATCCGTTTCCCATTTTTTTTGAGGAATGGGGATTGGATGTTAAGGATATTACTTCAGCATGGGATAATAAGGGTGATATCGTTATCGGAAATGACGTCTGGATCGGATATGAAGCAGTCATAATGTCAGGAGTAACCATTGGAGACGGAGCAATTATTGGTACTCGCGCTGTAGTAACAAAAGACGTACCACCTTATACGATTGTCGGAGGCGTACCAGCAAAACAAATGCGCAAACGTTTTCCAGAAGAAATTATTTCTGAACTCCTAAAATTGAAATGGTGGGATTGGACATTTAAGAAGATTTCACAGAACATGGAATTTATTAAAAATGGTGATTTAAAACACCTGAAGTAATCAATTAGAATAATAGTGCCAATTTCATTTTACACTCATTTACAGCAGTCTTATAAAGCAGGCGCAAGTATTTTGACGTCTGCTTTTTCAGTATATATTTTTCTTCGTTTTTGATAATGGTATTGATGGAAATTGTGTTAACTATTATTGATAGGAGGGTGCGAAAATGGCGACTTCAAATATAAAAGCGCTGATTCCCGGAGAACTTCACACAGTGTGGGATTTTGTTTTGGACATTGAGAATTATGTTGTCTGGAGAAGTGATCTGAGTAAGACGGAAGTGATCAGTGACAAGCAATTCATCGAATATACTAAAGA
>DSLMC04102__coassemble_1108_pt1 | contig 17566 bp, 19 predicted proteins | sample DSLMC04102__metabat2_low_PE_042 | metagenome-assembled genome bin DSLMC04102
CATATGTAGGGACTGTCTTTAGATGGATCGCAGTGTTTTGAAGCGAAAGATGCGCCGATCCGATTCCCCCACAAATTAGAAAACAAAAGGACAAACAAGCCCATATAAGAGGCTTCTTTTAACGCCTCCCAGAAAATGAGGTTCATCATGTTGCTGAACCCCCCGGCAGTTAAATTGACCCCCAGTTTGATTGCCACATTGTAAATTTCCATGCCGTAAGCCATGGCATAGGACATGATGACTCCGAAAATAAATCCCTGTATTTTGTTTTTCGGCATTACTTTCTCCTCCTTCCTCAAGGGTAAAATAAAAAACGTGCAGCATTCAACTGGATTTACGCAGTGAATGCTACACGTCTTTTTTATTATATACAAAAAATCAAAAAATTTGCAAGAACAATTTTACTTTAACCGCTATCGATTCTAATTATTCTTCCGCAGCTTTATTGATGCAGGAAACCGCATTTAAGCTTCTTGGATATCCGATATAGGGCAGGCATTGAGAGACAACCTTTATTAAAAATGCTTTGTCATTTCCCAGATTCATATTGCCTTTGGCATGGGCGATGAGCTGGGGCTCACAGCCTCCCTGGGCGGAAAGAAAACAAAAAGTAATCATCTCCCGCTGTTTTAAGTCAAGACCGGTTCGGGTATAGTAATCTCCAAAGCAGTTGGCTGCCAGCCAGCGGTTAATGTGTCCGGTTTTCCATGCTTCTTTCATATGATCTCCGAAGATATCGGCCTGAGCTTCAATTCCCTTTTCCAGACGATTTTCCATGGTGGTAGTGGCCTGTCCTTCCAGCGGAAGTTTTACCCCGCGGGAAGTGAGGATTTCATTGGCAGCGTCAAGGAAGGGGAGCACCCGTCCGATTCCCAGATAATCCACTGCCTGATAAATGATTTCCTTTACCATGACGGGAGTGAGCCCTGCATCAAGAGCACGGGGCATTTCGAGACGGAATTCATCGATTCCCTGACATCCCAGAAGCGTGGCGACGATGGCCATGTGGCGGGTAATCTCATCAAGCTGCTGGCCTTCTTCATTGACGACTTCATCAAAAGCAAAATGTTCAAAGCGTTCCATAAATTCCGGATCAGTTTTATTATAGTCTTTCATTACAGATTTCCTCCAGTCTTTTTGGCTATTTCAGTTTGGAATAAGATTCATCATCTACGGCTTCCAGCCATTCGTTGGAGGTTTCGGTACCTGGAACTTCCAGGGCAATATGAGAGAACCAACTGTCGGCTTTGGCGCCGTGCCAGTGTTTTACTTCCGGAGGAATGACGATGACAGTACCCGGTTCCAGGCTGACGGCGTCTTTTCCCTCTTCCTGATACCAGCCGTTTCCAGCGGTGCAGATAAGGATTTGTCCGCCTCCGGTTTTTGCATGATGAATATGCCAGTTGTTGCGGCAGCCCGGCTCAAATGTTACATTTGCCAGAGATACGGCGCTGGAACCAGGCGCTGTAAGAGGATTTAAATAAGAGTTTCCAATAAAATACTGGGCGAATGCCGAATTCTCCTGTCCCAGACCAAATACGTTTTCTTTATCAAATGCTGCTTTGTCCTGAATTTTCATAATAACACGCTCCTTTCCTGTTGACTTCATTATAGATCTTTGCCGCTGGAATGTCTAATGCTTAGATTCAATCGTTGTATATGCCTGATTTGTATTTTTTAAAAGCAATCGGTATAAAACAAAAGGTATTGACTGGAAAACTAATCGAGACTTCTGTAAAAGAACGGTTCTTTTTATAATGAAAGAAAAGGCAGGAAAGGATAAGAAAGAAGATGATAAAAAGAATAATTTTCTTCCTGCTGGCGGCGCTGCTGGCCGGAAACGCTGCCGCCTGCGGGAGAGAGGAGCGAAATGTATCCCCATCGGAGGATGCGGCGCCGGTGAGGGAGAAAGCAAAAGAAGATTCCCTGATTCCCGGAAAACCATCGCAAATCCCTCAGAAATATTTTGAGGAGTCGGAGCATCCGGGCACACTGGCAGAACTAAATTACGACACGTATGAATCCATGACTTACGAAGATCACGCTCAAGTGCTGCATAAACGGGCCATAGTATATCTGCCCTATGGTTATTCGGAGGACAAGTCCTACAATGTATTCTATCTGATGCATGGAGGATGGAGCGATGAAACCACCTATCTTGGAACTGTGGATCAGCCGGCAGTCTTTAAAAATGTGCTGGACAATGGGATCAGCGATGGGAAGAGCTTCAGCTTACGGAAAATTATCATAACGAGCTGGTCAATGATCTGATACCGGCGGTGGAGAGAACCTACAGTACTTATGCCGAAAACACCGCCAGGGAAGGCCTGCAGGCTTCCAGGGATCATCGCGCTTTCTGTGGTTTTTCCATGGGGTCTGTGGCCACCTGGAGAACCTTTCAGCATTGTCTGGATGAATTCCGGTATTTTATGCCTTCCAGCGGAAGCATTACTTCTGATGGCGAGTCTATGGCTTCTGTGGTAAAAGATTCCGGTTATGAATGGAATGATTTCTTTATCTATGCAGCTTCCGGCACTGAGGATTTTGCCTATTCTTCCTTTAAGAGTCAGATAGAAGCAATGGCGTCTGTCAATGACGGTACCTTCCGGTATGGGGACGATGAAAAGGACAGCAATCTTTACTTTCTGGAACAGGCCGGAGGCACCCACAGCGGAGAATATGCGATGGAATATTTTTACAACGGACTGTGCTGGATATGGCAGCAATAAAATTAATGATATCTATGGAGGTATTAAACATGAGCGCTTTATTTATTAACGGAAGTCCCAACAAAAATGGAAACACAGCCAAACTGGCGTCCAGAGTATTGAAAGGAAAAGAATATGAAACCCTGAATCTGACAGACTATAAACTGTATTCTTACGGACAGGATTTTAAAGACGATCAGTTTGAAGAGATCTATGAAAAAATGAAAAAGGCGGACACCATCGTGATCGGATCCCCCGTTTACTGGCACAGTATGTGCGGCGCGGTGAGAAATTTGCTGGATCGCTTTTATGGTCCTGTCAGCACCGGATCATTATCCGGGAGAAAGATGGCGTTTGTATTTCAGGGAGCTGCGCCGGAACCCTGGATGCTGGAGAAAGGGGAATACACCATGAGTCGTTTTTCCAATATGTACGGTATGGAATATGTGGGAATGGCGGCAAATGAAAAAGATGCGGAAAAAATTGCAGAAAAGCTGTAAGGAGAGATTAATATGCAGGAATTTGTTTATGAATATGGAACAAAAGTTTATTTCGGAGAGGGAGCGGCGAAAAAATATCTTGGAAAAGCTCTTTCGTCCTACGGGGAAAATGTCATGCTTGCGTACGGCGGCGGTTCAGTGAAGAAGAACGGAACCTACGATGAAGTGAAAAAAATTCTGGAGGAGGCGGGAAAAAAGGTAACGGATTTCTGCGGGATTATGTCCAATCCCACTTACGGGAAAGTACAGGAAGGAGCTGCCCTTGCCAGGGAGAAAAAGATTGATTTTATCCTTGCAGTGGGCGGCGGCTCAGTCATTGACTGCTGCAAGATTATTGCAGCACAGGCCAGGACTGAACAGGATCTTTGGGAGATGGAGATGACCAAGCATCAGTTCCCAAAATGCAGGTGCTTTCAGGAGTTTTCGATACGTTAAGCCATGCTATGGAGACTTATTTCGGCAATTCCGATGAGGATAACGTATCCGATGATGTGGCTCTGGCAATTATGAAAAATACGGTCAGAAATATGAAACGGCTGCTGAAAAACATCGACGATATCCAGGCCAGAGGAAATCTGATGTGGGATTCTGCCATGGCGGAAAACGGCATTTTGAAAGTGGGAAGGGCAACGGATTTTCAAGCTCATCAAATAGAACATCAGCTTGGCGCCTACACAGACTGTAATCATGGACAGGGGCTGGCCGTGATCCATCCGGCTTATTACCGTCATATTGTAAAGGATGCCAGGGGAAAATTCACAAGGTTTGCAAAAGAAGTTTTTCAGGCAGAAACCCCGGAAGAAGGGGTGGATGCGCTGACTGACTTTATTAAAGCCTGCGGATTGCCGACGAAAATGGGAGAACTTAAATCCAAAGTGGAGATTACTCCCGGGATTTTAAGAAAAGTGGCGGATACCTGCAATGTGATCAGATGCAATCCAAGAGAATTAAGTCGTGATGAGATCTATGATATTTTAATGGAATGCATGTAAATAAAGAAATTTTCTTAAGCGCAGGCTGCCTTACCGTCTGCGCTTAAGTTTTTAATAGGAGGTGTATTGCCATGGGAACATGGCTGATTACAGGCTGTTCCAGCGGATTGGGAAAGGGAATTGCCCAGGCGGCCCTAAAACGGGGAGAATGTGTAGCGGTTACGGCACGCAATCTGGAAAAGATTCATGAACTGACAGAACAATATCCGGATCAGGCGCTGGGTCTTTTGCTGGATTTGAACGACAAAAGGAGTATGGAGCTGGCCGTAAAAGATACAGTGAGAAAATTCGGAGGAATCGATGTGCTGGTCAACAACGCCGGACATGGGTATCGGGCGGCGGTGGAAGAAAGTGAGCCGGAAAAGATACCGGAACTTTTTCATACCAATTTTTTTGCTCCGGTTCAGCTGATTACAATGGTTCTGCCCCTTATGCGGTCGAAGAAAAAGGGAATGATCGTGAATGTGACTTCCATTGGAGCAGTTCGGGGCGCTCTTGGAAACGGCTATTATTCTGCTGCCAAGGGAGCCATGGAGCTGCTTACAGAAGCTTTGGCAAAGGAGACGGAACATCTGGGCATTTGTACCATGCTGGTGGAACCGGGAGCCTTCCGGACAAACTTTTATGGGGAAGGGCTTAAGGAAACGCAAAACCGTATTGTAGATTACGATATACTTGCAGATAAATACAGAAAGGAAAATATGGCCGGCCGTCATGATCAGCCGGGAGATCCGGTAAAAGGCGGTGAGATAATTGTAGAAACGATCCTGAGTAAAAAAGGACCCTTTCGTCTCCTTCTGGGAAGTGATGCGGCAGGGACGGCGGAAAAAATATTAAAGGACCGCCTGGAGGAGGTCAGAGAATGGATGGAGATAAGCAAAAAATCAGATTTTGAATAGAAATCAAGGGGAAAGAGGGAAAAAGAATGAAAAAAAATATATCTGAGAAGGAGCTGTTTGAGACCATACCTGTTCCAAGAGCAGTGGCGACACTGGCAATTCCCACCATTATCAGTCAGGTGGTGACGATGATCTACAATCTGGCTGATACGTTTTTTGTGGGGCAGCTCGGCAATCCTTATATGGTCGCAGCGGTATCCCTGGTTTCTCCCTGGTTTAATCTGCTGACGGCGCTGGGCAATCTGTTCGGTCTTGGAGGCGGAAGTCTGATCTCCAGGATGATGGGGAAACAAAATCATAAAGACATCAGGAACGTTTCTGCATTCAGTGTGTGGGGTGGGACGGCGGCTACCCTTTTCTTTTCTCTTCTGACCTTTCTTTTCCGCGGTCCCCTTCTTAATTTCCTGGGGGCCAGTCCGGATACTTATTCATATGCAGAAAGTTATCTCAACTGGGTTGTGGTGGCCGGCGGGATTCCCACCATGCTGAGTCTGTCTTTGGGACATCTTCTGAGAAGCGAAGGCCATGCCCGTCCGGCAAGCATGGGAATGATGTTTGGGGGAATTCTCAATGTGGTGCTGGATCCCATTTTGATTTTCGGGTTTAATCTGAATGTGGCGGGAGCCGCCATAGCTACAGCATGTTCCAATCTGGCGTCTGTGGTATTTTTTATCATTATGTATGCCGGACTGAAGGGCAGAACAAGCGTATCTCTCCATCCCAAAGACTTTACTTTCCGATTTAGCCGCCAGGTATTTTCCGTAGGTCTTGCTTCAGCCCTTGCCACGACTCTTGGAAATGCATCCAATATGGTGATTGTAAAACTGTCTGCCGGATACGGGGACATACCGGTGGCGGCTTACGGCATTGTAAAAAGGATCGACCAGTTCCCGTTAAACGTGTCCATGGGACTGTGTCAGGGCTTTATGCCCTTGGTGGGGTATAATTATGCGTCCGGCAATTATAAGAGGATGAGAAAAGTTTCCTATTTTTCATGGAAAACCGCGCTGATTATGTCGGCCTGTTTCATCGCCGTTTTTGCTACTTTTGCTCCTCAGATTCTTCATTTGTTTATCCCGGAGGCAAAGACCAGTGCACTGGGAGCGGTTTTTTTGAGGATTGCCTGTCTTGCTGTTCCCCTGACATCGGTTAACTTTCTGATCAGCTACACCCTTCAGGCTATGGGAAAAGGAGTTCAGTCGGCAATCCTTACGTTCAGCCGTCAGGGACTTTTGAATATTCCTCTGCTGATTGTGATGAATCTGACCATAGGTCTCTACGGCATGATCTGGACTCAACTGGCAGTGGAAGTGATTATGCTTCCCATATCTTTCGGCATGTATCGACACACATTGAAAGGATTAAAAACGAGGTGAACACAGTATGAAAAAAAGAATAACCGGCATTTTACTGATGGGGCTGATTCTGGCCCTGTGGGGATGCGGCAGAACAGATACAGCAGTATCTGAAGCGTCCGTGACAGAAAGCAGGGAGGAATATCGGGGATTTCATCTTGATCATGTTCTTCATTCCAGCGACAACGGGGATATCCATTACAACCTGTATGTACCGGACAGTTACGACAGCAGTGAGCCTTATGCCCTGTTTTTTACTCTGCCAGGATACGAAGGATTATATTTTCAGGGGGTGGGCGAGAATCTTTACCGTGAAGATTTTGGATTTACAGCGCAGGAGTACGTACAGGACATGATCATTGTGGCACCCCAGCTTTCTGACTGGGGAGAAACGTCGGCAAATCAGACTATCGCCCTTGTGGAATACTTTCTTGCCAACTACAACATTGATACGTCAAGAGTGTTTGCAGAGGGATATTCCGGCGGCGGAGAAACCATGTCCCTCGTAATGGGAAAACGACCGGAACTGTTCAACGCTTATCTTCAGTGCAGTTCCAAGTGGGACGGAGCATATGATCCGGTAATAGAAAGCCGGACGCCGGTATATTTTGTCATTGGCGAGGATGATGAATACTACGGATCGGAACCGACAAAAGAAGCTTACGAGACGCTTTATGAAGGTTATCGTCAGGAAGGAATGTCGGAAGAGGAGATCAGGGAAATCCTCGTATTGGATATCAAGGATAAAGACTATTTTGAGAGCCAGGGTGTAACGGTTCAGCATGGAGGAGGCGGGCTTTTTGCCCGGGATGCAAAATATATTATTCAATACTGCAAAGATTCTGTGGAACGGGCAAAGAAGGCGATGGAAGAAAAGGACAACGTCATCCGGATCGGAACTTCCCCCATGACGCCTGCAGCGCCGCTGGTTCAGGTCTGGTCCAGAATTCAGAAAGATTACCCCGATATCTGGCTGCAGATGATTCCTTACATGAATAACCAGGAGAGCGCCCGGGAAATTTTGAAGAATCTGGGCACCAATATTGACGTGGTGGGAGGAATCTTTGACGAAACGATGCTGAAGCTTCGTCAATGTCAGGGTTTGGAACTTTCCAGACAGAGAATCTGCTGCGCCGTATCGATCAATCACCGTCTGGCAAAAAAGGAAATTCTCACTTTCCAGGATTTGTACGGTGAGAATTTCCTGATGATGCACCGGGGCTGGAGCAATTACGTAGACGAGCTGAGGGATGATATCTGGAAAAATCATCCCCAGATCCAGGTGGTGGATTTTGACATTTACAGTATGGAAATTTTTAATCAGTGTGAAAACAGCAATGAAATTTTGATGGCGGTGGAAAACTGGAAAGACGCCCACCCTCTTCTGAAGATTATTCCTGTAGAGTGGAAATATACGATTCCCTTTGGAATTCTTTATTCCACGGAACCCTCTGACCTGGTGAAACGGTTTTTAAAAGCAATAAAAAAAGCGGTATAAAACGAAAGGTATTAACTGCAAAACTAATGGAGACTTCTGTAGGGAGTCTCTTTTTTTTATAATAAAAACAGAAAGTGTAACAGGAGGCCTTTCAAAGTATGAATAACTTTATCTATGAAAACAGGACAAAGGTTTATTTCGGACCTGGATGTGTAAAGGAGTTCCTGGCCAGTCTGGTAAGCGGCTATGATACGGTCATGTTGGCTTACGGACAGGGATCGGTGAAAAGAAACGGCGTTTATGATGAGATCTTGAATATCCTGAGGAAAGCAGGAAAGAATGTGATGGAATTTTCCGGCATCATGCCCAACCCGACTTACCAAAAAGTTATGGAAGGAGCCCGTCTGGCAAGGAACAGCGGCGCACAGATCATTCTCGGAGTGGGCGGAGGCTCCGTTATGGACTGCTGTAAGGCAGTCGCTCTGGCCGCCTGCTGTGAGGGTGATCCCTGGGAAAATTACTGGGAAAGAAAAGGCATCATTGATTTTGAACCGATACCTGTTGGAGTGGTCGTCACCATGGCGGGAACAGGGAGTGAATGCAACGGAGCCGCTGTCATAACCAATGAGGAAAAAAAGAGAAAGACAGGGTATGATTATCCGGCATGCAATCCCAAGTTTGCGCTGATGGATCCCACTTATACCTTCACAGTGAAAAAGGAGCAGATGGCGGCAGGAGCTTTCGACAGTCTGTCCCATATTATGGAGACTTACTTCAGCAAACCTGACGAACCAAATGTGTCCGATGAGATTTCAGAAGCGCTGATGCGTAATATCATTAAAAATACCAGGATGGCTCTGGCAGATCCCAGGGATTATACGGCCAGAAGCAATCTCCTGTGGGATTCTACTTTGTCAGAAAACCGGCTGGTCAAGCTGGGAAAGCAGTGTGATTTCACCTGCCACCTGATGGCCCATCAACTGGGAGCTTATACCGGCTGCAGCCATGGACAGGCGGTGGCCGTACTTCATCCGGTTTATTATCATCACATATATGAAAACGGACTGAACAAGTTTTCAAGGTTTGCGCGAAACGTATGGCTGATTTCCGAAGAAGGACGGACGGATACTCAGATGGCTGAAGCCGGTCTTAACGCCCTTGCTGATTTCATCCGGGAGGCAAAACTGCCTGCTACATTGAAAGAATTGGGAGTAAAAGATAAACATGAGCTGAAACAGATAGCTGATTCCTGCCGTTACTCTCCCGGAAGTTATCGGAGAATGATGCAGGAAGAGATTCTGGAAATATTTACGGAATGTTTTTAATCAGAGAAAAGAAAGGACAGTGAAAAACATGAAAACACGTATTTTGGGAAAAGATTTAAAGGTATCCTCCATAGGTCTGGGCTGTATGGGGATGAGCCACGCCTATGGCCCGGCGGCGGACAAAAAAGAAATGCGGGAGCTTTTGGCAGAGGCCGTTGACAGGGGATATACTTTCTTTGACACAGCGGAAATCTACGGCACGCCAGAGAATCCCCATGACAACGAAGAATTTCTTGGAGATGCGCTGAAACCCTATCGTGACAGGATTGTTCTGGCGACCAAATGCGGCATTCGTTTTGACGAATCTTCTGCAGAAGTCAATAAGCCTCTGATTCCCGACGGAAGACCGGAAACCATTAAATTGTCGGCGGAAGGTTCGCTGAAACGGCTGCAGACAGACCATCTGGATCTATACTATATTCATCGGATTGACCCCACCGTTCCCATTGAAGAAACTGCAGGGGCGATGAAAGAACTTATGGAGGAAGGAAAGATCACCCATTGGGGAATTTCAGAAGCCGATGAGACCACCCTGAGGCAAAGCGAAAGTTTATCCGAGAAAGTTTCATAACCCCATCGGTGCCTTTCGCAGAAAGGTGGTTTATAACGATGAAAGTATTGATGATTAACGGAAGTCCCCACAAGGAGGGGAACACTTACCTTGCGCTGAAAGAAATGGAAAATATCTTTTTACAGGAAGGAATTGAATGTGAAATTGTTCAGGTGGGGAATAAACCGGTTCGGGGATGTATCGGATGCCGTGCCTGTGGAGAAAAGGGAAAATGTGTTTTTGACGACTGCGTCAATGAGACTGCGCCAAAATTCCAGGAATGTGACGGACTGGTTATCGGAAGCCCTGTTTATTATGCATCAGCAAACGGCACATTGGTTTCCTTCCTTGACCGTCTGTTCTTCAGCACGCCCTTTGATAAAACCATGAAAGTGGGAGCCAGCATCGTAGCGGCGAGAAGAGGCGGTTTGTCGGCCACTTTTGACGAACTGAACAAGTATTTCACCATATGCGGCATGCCGGTGGCTTCCGGGCAGTACTGGAACAGTGTGCACGGCAGGGAGATCGGGGAAGCCGCTCAGGATAAGGAAGGACTGCAGGGAATGCGGACTTTGGCGAGAAATATGACTTTTCTGATGAGATCCATAGAACTGGGAAAAGCACGTTACGGACTGCCGGAACGGGAACCCTTTGAACGAACCAATTTCATTCGCTGATGGGGAAGATCGATGGAAATGTTATCAAATATCATGAGAATAAGAATACTGTCAGCATCCCTCTTTTTAGCAGCATTTCTTGTTCTGCTGCTGTCTGGATGCAGCAGCCAGAGGGGAGATGACAGCGTAAGCGAAAGATCGGAAACAGCGGCGGATACTAAGGCAAATGATATGCAGGAAAGGGAAGAACAAAATAATTACACAGGGGAAACGAAAGTGGCGGATGTCATCAGCGATCCGTTTTTTGAAGATTACGGCAGACTGATTTTCCCCGTAGATCAGCCCATCGATGAAGAGCTGGAACTGCAGGACGTAGATGAAATTCTGACCTGGTATAACAATGTCAATCCAGAACGTACAGTGGAAATCGTAAACTATTTAAAAGATCAGGCAGAGTCGGGACAGCAGATCTTTTACGATATCTATACGGACGAAGAAAAGGCGCAGGATCCGGACAAGGAAAATACAGGTCTCTTTTTCTTCCGGGGAAATCCAGGGGCTAAAACGGCCATCGTCAACGCCGGCGGCGGATTCGTCTATGTAGCGGCCATGCATGACAGTTTTCCCCAGGCAATGGAGCTGTCTAAAAAGGGATACAATGGATTTGCACTGATTTATCGTCCTGGAGGAGATACGGCCTGTGAAGATTTGGCAAGGGCAATTGCATTCCTTTATGAAAATGCAGATGAATTACAGATTGATATGACAGATTACTCTCTGTGGGGAGGTTCTGCCGGAGCACGTATGGCGGCATGGCTTGGTTCTTATGGGACGGCAGCCTTTGGTGAAGACGAATACCCGGCGCCGGCGGCGGTGATCATGCAGTACACTGGATTGTCCCAGGTGACCGGAAATGAACCGCCCACTTACGCCTGTGTGGGAACCAGCGACGGCATCGCTTCCTACCGTTCCATGGAAAACTATATCAGCCGTATACAGGATAACGGAACAGATAGTGAAATTGAAATATTTGAAGGACTGCGTCACGGCTTCGGCCTTGGAGAAGGAACTGCTGCGGAAGGCTGGATAGACCGGGCAGTCAGCTTCTGGGAAAGAAATATGGAAAATTAGAGCAAAGAAATATGGATGTAAAGAGAGTTAAAATTGGTATTGATATATTGTTGACGGCAGCGCTTCTGCTCCTTATGCCCTATGATCTACGAATCCGCCGATTATCACAACGCTGTGTTCGTCGGCTTCGACCCGGAGGGAAAACCGCGCCATGTCCACAAGCGGAGCACCGGATCCGAGAGCAGCTTCAAGGGAAACCAGGACGGCAGTACGCCGGAGTACAGCTTCCACTGGAGGGGAACCGACAACCAGCTGTATCTGTTCGAGGCGCCCATCGATATGCTCTCCTTTATCTCCCTGCACAAGGAGGGGTGGCGGCAGCACAGCTATGCCGCATCCTGCGGCGTGTCCGATCTGGTGATGTGGCAGATGCTGAAGGATAACCCGCAAATCGATACGGTTTTTCTTTGCAGGGACAACGATGAACGAGGGCAGACGGCCAACCAGCGGACGGCGGAAGCACTCTTTGAGAAGGGAATCCAGCATAAGATCCTCATCCCGATCCGAAAGGACTGGAATGAGGATTTAATTGATCAAGCAGAAGAAACGGAGGAAGAAGTATGTGTGCAACCACAGCTCTGAGGAACAAGATGAAAATTTGACGGGAAAGGAGTGATAGAATAAGATCCGAAAGCATGTTGCCTTATGACAGGCAATATTACCTTACTGATTATTGTGGGCGTGGTCATGTTCGCCGTGCTCGGCGGCGTGACGCTGATCGCACACATCTACAGCCTGAATGGGATTAAGAGCCGGACGGTCGGTGACGGCCAGCACGGCACGGCCAGATGGGCCAACCGCTCTGAGATTCGCAAGACCTACAAACATGTCCCATTTACCCCGGAGCAGTGGCGTGAACAGGCAAAGGAAAGCAAACCACCCGTAACGCCGGATGGCCAGCCGCTTCCCCAGGGCATTGTAGTGGGCTGCACCGGGAATACCACCGCTATGGTGGATACCGGCGACGTCCATGCCCTAATGATCGGCGCCGCCGGCGTTGGTAAAACGGCATATTGGCTGTACCCCTGTATTGAGTACGCCTGTGCGTCCGGAATGTCGTTTTTGTCAACCGACACCAAAGGCGATATCATGCGCAACTACGGCCAGATCGCCAAGGACTATGGATATCATATTTCGGTAATCGACCTTAGGAACCCGACCCGGAGCAACGGCAATAACCTCCTGCATCTGGTCAATAAATATATGGACCTGTACCAGGCGCACCCGGACCAGTTGGTATATAAGGCCCGATGCGAAAAATACGCCAAGATCATCTCTAAGACCATCATCCTCTCCGGCATGGACGCCGCTTCCTTCGGGCAGAACGCCTATTTTTATGATGCGGCCGAGGGGCTGCTGACGGCGACGATTTTGCTGGTAGCCGAGTTCTGTGAGCCGAAGAAGCGGCACATCGTATCGGTATTCAAGATCATTCAGGAGCTGTTGGCGCCATCCGGCAAGAAGGGAAAGAACCAGTTCCAGCAGCTCATGGAGCTGCTTCCCAACGACCATAAGGCCAAGTGGTTCGCCGGGGCTGCACTCAACACGGCAGAGCAGTCCATGGCGAGCGTGATGAGTACGGCGCTGTCCCGGCTCAACGCTTTCCTGGATTCGGAGCTGGAGCAGATTCTCTGCTTTGATACCGAGATCGACGCTGAGAAGTTTTGTAAGGAGAAATCGGCTCTCTTTATCATCATGCCGGAGGAGAACCCCGCAACCTTCTTTATGATCTCCCTCATCATCCAACAGCTCTACCGTGAGATCCTGGCAGTGGCCGACGAAAACGGCGGGAAGCTCAAAAACCGCTGCGTGTTCTTTTGCGACGAGTTCGGCACTCTACCGAAGATTGAATCCGCCGAGATGATGTTCTCGGCATCCCGTTCCAGGCGTTTGCAGATCGTGCCGATCATCCAGTCCTTTTCCCAGCTAGAAAAGAACTACGGCAAGGAGGGGGCGGAGATCATCATCGACAACACCCAGCTCACCATCTTCGGCGGGTTTGCTCCCCAAAGTACTTCTGCGGAAACCCTTTCCAAAGCCCTGGGCAGCTGTACCGTTATGTCCGGCTCGGTGTCAAGGAGCAAGAACGATCCGTCGGAATCTTTGCAGATGATCGAGCGGCCGCTGATGACGCCGGATGAATTGAAGAGTATGCCCAAGGGGCAGTTCGTGGTCATGAAAACCGGCTTCTATCCCATGAAGGTCAAGCTGAAGCTGTTCTTCAAATGGGGGATCCGGTTTGACGAGGAGCATCCCTACAGTGTGCCCGATCAGGGCAACCGCAGGGTGGAGTATGCGGAGAAAAAAGAGATCATGGACAAAATCGTGGAGAAGTACCGCCCGGATCTCCTGCACCCGCCCATGCCGTCCGATGATGATGGCGGGGCCTACGGCGGCCAGCGCCAGGTGATGGCTGATCCAGAGGCTCAAGGCGGTGGTCGTGCGCCCGGACGCGAAAGAGCCAGGGACGGGGGCGTCTCTGTGCAGACGAGTCCCAGAAACCGAAGAATGCCGGAGCCGCCCGTTACCGGGAAGACTGCGGAGGTGAAAAGCGATGGGCAGGCTTGATCATCTCTACAAGGCGGAGCTGCCCCACCGGGCCAAGCTGGTATATATCTACCTTTACGACCGGCAGGATAAAGAGAAAAAGGCTTGGCCAGGAATCAAGACCATTGCTTCGGATTTATCCCTTTCACGCAGTACGGTGAAGCGGGCAATCAAAGACCTTGAAAATGCAGGTATGATCCGGAAAGAGGCCCATTACCGGGAAAACGGGAGCGCTACCTCCAACCGGTATCATCTGCTTTTGTGCCCGCAAAAGGAATCGTCTGGCTGACCGCCTCCCACGATCTATACAAGAAGGCTCTCCCCTGCGCATTTTAATCGCATAAGGAGAGCCTTTTCCTATATATAAGCGTACAGACTTTCCGGCGGTCTGCGCTCTTGAAAAATTTGTTATCCACTTCCAAGGGGGAAGTCTGCCCTTTCGGTGGACCGAGGGGAGGTCCATAGTGAGCCCCCTTGAACTTCCCACCTTAAGAAATGTTACAGCAGAAAGAAAAAGATAGGATCTAGCGCTCCCCTTTTTATGCGATATGGAGGAGGAAACAAAATGCGTCCATACGTTCGATTGAGAGACGGGTTTATGGTCAACCTTTGAGGGAAAAGGGTTGTTTTCTGAAGTTGGCGCCGGTGCACCACGGTATTTTTGCATTTTGGCGCTGATGTGACCTTTAAAAAGCATGGGATTTCTGTTATTGTTCAGAAAACAACGAGGCTGCAGAGGTGTGGCTGGCGTTAAGAACAGGACGTTAGAGAAGTTCCTTTTTGACACAGTAAATGGAAAACACCATTCTTCCCCTACCGGTTAAATGGTATAAAAGGATAGAGGAAAATGTGCTTAACTTCTGACAGTTATCCAAGCGAAACGCACAATTGGAACCAGAATTTTGTGTAGTGAATCAATCAAATTATCTAAGTATCTGAGGCGCATTGGTTGATGCATGCGCTGCGTAATCGAGAAAAGAGGTGTCCAAAGTTGAATAGATGAATAGAAAATAAGATTCAGAAGAAAGGCCGCTATTTCCCGTGTTGTGACAATAGTATTGTGCTGTTTCATGCTGATTGGCGCAGCACCGCTGCATGTGGAGTTGCCGTCTGTGGAGATAAAGCTGGAGGGAACCGCCCCGTCGCCGGCAGAGAAATATAAAATTCTGCTGAAGGCGGAGGGTTCGCTCACTTCTCCCATGCCTAGCGGCAGCACCGACGAGGGATATGTTCTCTCCATCAAGGGAAGCGGAACGGAAAAGCTCCCTGTGCTTTCTTTTGAAAGCCCCGGTGTTCATACTTATACCATTTCTCAAATCAAGGGCAGCAACAGTCAATGCAGTTATGATGAAACGGTGTACACCATGAAGGTGTATGTTACCAATAATGAGAACGGACCCGGGCTGGTGAGCGAGATTGTTCTGACGGTTCCCGGGATGGACGGCAAACCGGAACATATTATATTTGTAAATAAATATCCGACTGTGCCGGACGACCCGGACGATCCGGACGGACCGCAGACTGGTGACAGTTCCCATCTATGGCTGTATATCTGCCTGGGCGCCGTCAGCCTGACTGCCCTTGTGACGCTGTTCCTAACGAAACGGCGCAAATCAGAACAATAAAGATGTGCTCTGCGCCCGGCCACAAAAGTCTTCGTTTTGCGTGGCCGGGCGTTTTCAATCCCCGTTCCAGGGTGCGGCAAAGAGTTTTATGGAGATATATGACGATGAAGTGGCTAAGAAGAATTCTGACCGTGGTTTTTACAGCGCTGCTGTTATTCTCGGCATACAAGATTTACGAGTATGTCCGTGAGGCGCGGGAGAGCGAGGCCTCGGTGGAGACGCTGATTGAAAAGGCAGTGGAGGAACGCACCCCAAAGGAGCCGGGCAGCCTTTGTGCTTTTTTGAAGACCTGCTAAAAAAAGTCAAGTAAAATTTTCGAGAGAATGAGCAAAAAAACGAGCGCACAAATCTAAGCCGCTGAGCATCTCAAAATCGAAATGGCGGCCGGCCAGATGATATAGTGCAGAAAAATCAGTCGTATTCCATGGAATCCAAATAGGCTTTTACAGAAGCGTAGTAGATGCGCAGAAACTTGTTTGCGGAGGCCATCATGTAGACTCGGTAAGGCTTGCCTTCAGAATGTTTCTTGCTCATGAACTGGTAGACCGGCTCATCCATTGGAGCACGTTGCAGGATGACACTCATCACCAGAAAGAGCGTCCTGCGCAGGGAGGCAGACCCCCGCTTGGAAATGCTGCGGCTGCGGACATCCATTTGGCCGGATTGGTAGGGCGGGGCATCAATGCCCGCAAAGGCCACCAGTGCTTTTTTTGAATGAAAACGGCGGACATCGCCAATTTCAGCCATAAGCTGGGGGCCGAGAGAGGGACCAACGCCAAACATCCCCATTACCACAGGATACTCCGGCAGAGAAGCTGCCAGGGACTGCATCTCTTGCTTGAGAGCAGCTAACGCGGCAGAAGTTGCCCGGAGTTGGGAAATAGCCTGTTCTACCAAAAGTTTTGTTGTATCCGTTTTTGGCATGACACCGAAGTGCCCACAGGCAGAGGCGTATATATCCAATGCCTTATTTTCGTTGAAATTGTAGCCGTGCTTTCTGCACCACTTCTGGTATCTGGTGATAAAGGTCTTCTCAGACAGACCGCAGACACACTCGCAGTGCCAAAAAGCATCTACAAAGTCCACCCACTTCTCGCTGCCATCAGCGCGGGGCGGACTGGCAAACAGGCGGTTTGCGTCCGGGAAAGTTGTGTCCAGCAGGGAGATCAGGTTATTCTTCAGCATGGTTTGTACTTTGGAATACTGCTGGTACTGCCGGTAGCAGGTCTTCAGCATGAGCCGGGTATCCTCATCGGGGACATATCTCGGCAGTGTGAGCCAGTGGTCAAGGCCGTAGTTGGCCAGCTTCACAGCATCCTTCTTGTCGGTCTTGGCCCGCCTTAAACTGTTGTTTCCGTAGTCGTGCACCAGCATTGCATTGACTACCGAGACATAAAGCCCCGCGTCGTGGAGTAGCCAGGCCACAGGCGCGTGGTAATTACCCGTGGCTTCCATCACCACACGGGTCTCACCGTCCAGGCTTTTGAGCAGCCTTGCCAGCTCACTCAGTTCGCTGTCGGTGTGAAGTACCTCAAAGGGTGAGACTACCACCTCTCCGAAAGGCCGCATGACTGCGATCATGCTTTTGCCCTTGGAAACATCGATGCCAACGCAGTTCATCCACATTCCTCCAATACAACGAATCTGTGCAACCGGAATCCATCTTTTCTCGCTGCCGATTCAATCTATTGGGTGACACGAACTCCCCGGCATCCGGTAGGCTCAACCTGCTCAAATCGAACGCTGCAACAAGAGGATGGCTGACCGTCTTCAAAGCGGACATACGAAGCCCAAGGGAGTGAACGTCAGCCAGTTGCTCCTCTTATTGTAGCTTAGGCACGAGATGGAGGGAAAGCCGGACTGGCTGCCCGGCTTTCCT
>DSLMC04102__coassemble_1115_pt1 | contig 17452 bp, 15 predicted proteins | sample DSLMC04102__metabat2_low_PE_042 | metagenome-assembled genome bin DSLMC04102
ATTTTCTGATGTCCTGTGCGCTGTCCCAGAAAATAAAGCAAAGCGTAAAGCCGATCCATCGTTTTATCATGGCTTACGGTGTGACGGATGAGATATTCGGTGTCAGCGTGGTGCGCCCGGGAGAGTTAAGTCCCTGGTATTCCTACGGCCTGATGAGCGTGGCGGTGCCGGGCTGGGCGCTGGGAACGCTGGTGGGCGTTGTGTCGGGAAATATCCTCCCGGCGGTGGTGATCAATGCTCTTGGGATCGCCATATACGGCATGTTCATCGCTGTGGTACTGCCGGCGGCAAAGAAGGATCGGGCGGTGCTGGGAGTGGCCGCTGCTGCTATGGCTCTTTCCACGGTATTTTATTATGCTCCGGTGCTGAATCAGATCTCCTCCGGAATTCAGGTGATCCTTATCACTTTGGCGGTGGCGGGAACGGCAGCATGGCTGTTTCCAAGGGAAGAATCGGGAGCGTGAAGTGTCATGGATTGTGCGCTGGCACAAAAAATATTGGGCGAAAGAGAATAGACAAAGAAAAAACCCATGCTATAATGATGATATCATACAAAGATGTAGAACAAAGGAGTTCTGCATCTTTTTTTATTTAAGGAGGAGTGAAAAATGACAGGTGAAGAACTGAAAACATTATCAAAGAAATATGTGCTGCAGTCCTGGAGCAAGCAGGCGGCTACGAACCCGATTCCTGTAGAACGGACGGATGGAATCTACTTTTATGATTACGATGGAAAACGGTATACAGATATGTCCTCGCAGCTGGTGAACATGAACCTGGGCTTTAATAATCCGGATATCGTAAAGGCCATAGAAAAACAGGCTGAGAAATTCTGTTTTGTGGGTCCAAGCTATGCGGTGGAAAGCAGAGCCAGACTGGCCAAAATGATTGTGGATCTTTTGCCGGAAAGCTTCGGAAAGATTTTCTTTACCAATGCGGGGGCAGATGCCAATGAGAACGCTGTGAAGATTGCCAGGATGTTTACCGGGAGAAATAAAATTTTTTCCAGGTACAGAAGCTATCACGGTTCCTCTTTCGGGGCTGGAAATCTGACGGGAGAGCCACGGCGTTATGCTCTGGAACCGGGTATCCCGGGATTCGTCAAATTTTTTGATCCTTACCTTTACCGTGCGCCCATTAATTTTGAATCGGAAGAGGCGGCCACCCGGTATTATCTGGACAGACTGAAGGAACAGATCATCTATGAAGGTCCGGATCAGGTGGCGGCCATTGTGATGGAAACGGTTACCGGATCCAACGGCATTATCATTCCGCCGAAGGGATATCTGCCGGGTGTAAGGAAAATCTGCGATGAATTCGGCATTCTGATGATCTGTGATGAGGTTATGGCCGGCTGGGGACGGACAGGAAAAATGTTTGCCTTTGAGAATTTTGATGTGGTTCCGGATATTGTCACCTTTGCAAAGGGTGTAACCTGCGGTTACGTACAGCTGGGAGGAGTGGCTGTATCCAGCAAAGTTGCAAAATATTTTGATGATCATCTGCTGTCCTGCGGTCTTACTTATTCGGGGCATCCGCTGGCTTGCGCCGCCGGTGTGGCCTGTGTAAATTATTATGAAAAGGCGGGTATTCTGGATAATGTTCAAAAGACAGGGAAAATCCTGGGAAAGAAGCTGGAAGAGATGAAAGAAAAACATTCCAGTGTGGGAGACGTCCGCTATATCGGGCTGTTTTCAGCGGTAGAGCTGGTAAAAGACAAAGTTACAAAAGAACCCCTCGTGCCGTATGGCCGGGATCCGGAGGAAACCATGGGGAAAATTATCGGACTGCTCCGGCAGGAAGGCTTTATGACTTACTCTCATGAAAATATGATCTTTGTATGTCCGCCGCTGATTATTTCGGAAGAACAGCTTCTGGAAGAACTGGAAAAGCTGGACAAGGTACTGGCAGTTGTAGACAGTGATTTTCTATCTTAAAACAGACAGGAGGTGAAGACCAAAATGACGGATATATTAATGACGCCCAGATGGTCGCTGTTTGGCGAGAATGCGCTGGATAAAGCGAAGACCTTCTGGCCGTCTTTTGGGAAAAAAGCGCTGATCGTGACCGGAAAACATGTGGCAAAGTCTGTTATGATGGAAAAACTGATGCAGGCGCTGGAGGATGTGGGAATTACCGGCATCGTCTTTGATGGGATCACCGGGGAACCTACGGATGCGATGATACAGGAAGGAACGAATCTGTATAAGATCAAGAACTGTGATTTCTGTATCGGCATCGGGGGCGGGAGCCCTCTGGATTCTGCGAAAGCCATCGCGGCTATGAGCAGTTTGCCTGGTAAAATCAGTGATTATAACGGTAAAGAGATAGATGGAGATTTTCCTGCCGTCGTGGCCATTCCCACTACGGCAGGCACCGGTTCGGAAGCCACTAAATTTACGATTATTACCGATACGGAAAGCGATGTCAAAATGCTTTTGAAAGGAGATGTTCTTCTGCCTGATATGGCGGTGGTGGATCCTTCTTTTTCCTGGTCGTCGCCTCAGTCTGTTACAGCGGCCACGGGACTGGATGCGCTGACCCATGCCATTGAAGCCTATACATCACGGAAGGCAGGAGCCATCACAGATGTGCTGGCTCTGTCTGCGATAAAACGTATTTTCCGCTTTCTGCCCCGGGCTTATCAGGATGGAAGTGATAAAGAGGCCCGTAAAGAGATGGCCGTGGCTGCCTGGGAGGCAGGCGTATGCATTAACAATTCATCGGTAACATTGGTGCACGGCATGAGCCGGCCGGTGGGAGTCTTGTTTCACGTCCCCCATGGGATGTCCAACGCCATGCTGCTGAAGGTATGTCTGGACTTTGCGCTGGATGGGGCTTACGAACGGTTTGGAAAGATCGGACGAAAGATCGGCGCTGCAGACCTGAAGGATCCGGATCAGAAAGCAGCTGAGAAAATGCTGGTAAAACTGGAGAGTTTGTGTCGAATCTGCGATGTTCCTTCGCTTGAGGACTATGGCGTGAACAAAGAAAAATTTATGGAAAATATTGATAAGATGAGTAAAGACGCCATGGACAGCAAAAGTCCGGCCAATACGAGAAAAAGGGTTTCCGCCGAAGATATCCGCGGGATCTATCAAAAACTTTGGGAAAAGTAATTGGAAAACGGGAGGTATAAATGGGAGTGACACTGCAGCAGCTGTGCGAAAAATCCAGTAAACTATATAACATGAAACTTGTGGCAGGAAGCGGAGGTATGCACAACTGTGTTCAGTGGATCCATACGCTGGAAGATGAAGCGGCCAGCGCCTTTATCAATGGCGGGGAACTGATCTTTACCACTGGCATCGGACACAGAGATTTGTCCTGGCTGCTGGATTTTGCCGCAAGTCTGAAAAGCCATAATGCCAGCGGACTGGTCCTGAATATGGGGCCCTATCTTACGGATGTACCCCGTGAGCTGACGGAGTACTGCGACAGGAAAAACTTTCCCCTGTTTACCGTTCCCTGGAAGACCCGTCTGGTGGATATTACCAGGGATTTCTGCAACCAGATTATTCGAAGTGAGAGAAAAGAAGAGAATGTGGGAACCACATTGAAAAATCTTATCTTTTTTCCCCAGGATTTCTCACGCTGTCTCCCAGTGCTGGAACGTTACGATTTTGACAGTACGGCAGCCTGCTGTGTGATTTACATGGGATATATGGAGGAACGGGAGTATCCGGAAGAGACGGCAATGCCTGTACCCTTTGATGTGGAGCGGATCTTTGGCCATTTGTCCGGATGGACGGGCCATTTTCACAGTGACAAAGGCCATGTGTATGTGCTGTCCAGCATGTCTGATGATCAGATAAGGGAACTGATGACCAGGCTGGAACGTCATAATCAGACCAGGACAAAAGAGGAAAAACTGGCTTTTGGCATAAGTTCCAATCGCAATGGCGTGGAAAAACTTCCTTTTCATTACCGAAGAGCAGTGAAGCTTTTTGAGTTCGCCCGGAAGCAGAAGAAGACGGTTGTCTTTTTTGAAGATCTGGATGTGGAAAAAATCCTGTTCAGCGTGGATAATTATGAAATCCTGGAAGAGTATCTGAACGATATATTAGGAGAGCTTATTCTGTACGATAAAAGCAATCATACCGATTATCTTGGGGTCCTGCGCATGTACCTGGAATGCAGCGGAAGCGTGCAGCAGGTGGCGGATCGGATGTTTGTTCACAGGAATACGGTGAATTATCAGCTGAATAAGATCAAACAGATTCTGCACCTGGATTACAGTGTTCTGGAAACCAGGCTGAGCCTGGATCTGGCTATGAAGATTTTGGATATCTTATAAATATGCTGAAGCACAAAAACACATATGGTAATTTGTGCTGGCGCAGATTGAAAGTCCATTTTAGCTGTGCTAAAATAGGAACCGTCAAAAAGAGAAGACAGCAGTGAAAGCAAAGAGGCTTTTGGTTTAACCAAAAGCCTCTTTTTTGCTGAGAGGAGGATTTTTATGAAAAAAAGAAAAGCAGCAGCATTACTTGCAGTATCATTTCTGGTAATTGCACAGCTGACAGGCTGCGGAAGCGGAGGCGGCAGTTCTGTGTCCGCCGCGTCGTCGGAAGCGAAAGCTTCTTCTGCAAAGGCATCCGATTCAAAGGGAGATGCGATTAAGGTGGGAATTCTTTATTCCACGACGGGCGACTGGTCCATTTCAGAGACTCCGATGCAGAACGCGGCGCAGATGGCAGTAGAAGAAATCAATGAAGCAGGCGGGATTGATGGAAAACAGATAGAAGCGGTGGTTTCCGATTATGGTTCCGATCCGGCCATGGCGGCTGAGAAAGCTCAGGAGATGATCCTGAAAGACGGGGTATGTGCCATCGTGGGAACCAATACTTCTGCGACAAGAGAAGCGGTAGTGCCCATCATTGAGCAGTATGATTCTCTTTTGATTTATAATACCTTCTATGAAGGCGGGACTCCTTCCTCTAATGTGCTTTACACAAACACCAGTCCAAGCCAGCAGATTAAGGATTATATTCCGTGGATTATGAAAAATCTTGGAACAAAGATTTTCTTTGTAGGAACCGATTATGAGTTCCCGAGAGTATCGATCGAATATGCAAAGAAACTGGTGGAAGAAAACGGCGGCGAGATATGCGGAGAGGAATATACCACAACGGATGCAACGGATTTCTCGTCGGTTATCAATAAAATCAAACAGGCGGATCCGGACGTCGTATTTTCCGTAGTTGCCGGAAACAGTATCGTACCTTTTTATAAACAGTATACACAGTACGGCATGGATCCGGCAAAAGTACCCATTTGTTCCACCGCGGCACATGAAGGAGCCGTATCCGGCGCAGGCGATTCAGCAATAGGAACTTACTCATCCTTTGGATATTTCAATACTATTGACACCGAGGCCAACAAGGAATTTGTCAGTAATTATGTAGAAGAATTCGGCACCGATACGACAGTGACCAACTCGGCGGAAGCGGCATATCACGGCGTATATCTTTTGAAGGAAGCCATTGAAGCGGCAGGAGGTTCTCTGACTTCAGAGGATATCGTCAATGCCGCGGCCGGTCTGGAGTGGGATACGCCGGCCGGAACGCTGAAAATGGATGAGAGTAATCATAATACCTGGCTTCACAGCTATATCGGCAAAGTGAATGAAGATCTGCAGTTTGATATCGTCTATGAATCTGACGGTCTGGTGGAGCCGGAACCGGAACTGGAGTAAGTGATAACAGAGGAAAAGAAAGGGATTCAGATGGAATTATTCTTATCACAGCTTGTAAATGGATTAAGTAATTCAGCGATTCTGTTCCTGTCAGCCATAGGACTGGTTATCGTATTTGGTATGCTGGATGTGGTCAATATGGCCCATGGCGAATTTATTATGCTGGGAGCGTATGTGGGATGCACCTGCATCAATTCCTTCCATCTGCCTTTTATAGCAGCCTGTGCGGCGGCCTTTATCATAACGGCCGCCATCGGGGCTGTGGTAGAACAGGCGCTGATAAAAAGACTGTACGGCAAAGTGGCAGAGACTTTACTGGCTACTTTTGCTTTAACCTATGTGTTTCAGCAGATTATAAGAAGCATTTACGGACCAGAGGATCAGACGATGTCTCTGCCCGTTGAGGGGAGTATTACCCTGGGATCTGTGACGATACCGGTTTATAACCTGATTTTGATTGGAGTTGCCGTTTGTGTTCTGGCGGCCACCTTGCTGCTCTTTTTTAAAACTTCTTATGGAATGCAGCTTCGTGCAATTACGCAGAACAGAACAATGACGCAATGCCTGGGAATCAACACATCAAAAATAGACTGTATAACATTTGCTTATGGCTGCGGCCTTGCCGGTCTGGCCGGCGTTCTTTTGGGACCAGTCAGAAGCATAACGCCGACGATGGGAACATCCTATATTGTGGACAGCTTCCTGGTTGTCGTACTGGGAGGATTAAAATCCATTCTGGGAACTTTTGCCGGATCCTTTGTGATCAGCGAATCCTCCACAGTAATGGCAGGATATATGAGTGAGATTACGGCACGTCTGTTAATCTTTATTGTCATTATTGTATTGATTCGAGTGAAACCACAGGGACTGTTTTCAGCAAAAGAAAAGAGGTAAATTTATGGGTGCAAGATTAAAAAATATTACAGTTGAAAAATGGACCGCGCTGGCGCTGTTTGTGATCCTTGCTATTCTTCCCATGACTACTTCCCTTTATACGACCCAGACTTTTGGAAGATTTATTTCTTATATGATTTTGGCGCTGGCGCTGGATCTTCTCTGGGGCGGAGCAGGACTTATGAATCTGGGATTTGCTGTGTTTTTCGGTGTGGGAGGATACATCGTGGGGATTTCCCTGGCCAGTCAGGAAGGCCTGCCCTATTTCATGAAGTCGGCGGGGATGACAAAGCTTCCCTTTTTTTATAAACCGCTGACATCGCCGGCGGCAGCTGTAGCGCTGAGTATTCTGATACCTGCACTTTTAGCGCTGTTCCTTGGATACTTTATCTTTACCAGCAAAATCAAAGGTGTATTTTTTAATATCATTACCCTTGCTTTTGCGGCGTTGTTTGAGTTGTTCATCACCAACCAGCAGGCTTATACCGGCGGTTCCAGCGGGATTAACGGTATTGCTGCAGGATTAAGCGACATTACATTTTTCGGACAGCCCATATCGATACAGGGATGGTATTATATAGCGCTGGCGGCGCTGATCCTGGTGTATCTGTTTTGTCTGTGGCTGCTGAACGGCCGTTTTGGAAAGGTGATTAACTCCGTTCGGGATAACGAGGCCAGGCTGCAGTTTTTAGGGTATAATCCGGCAAAGTTTAAAATGGCGGTATTTGCCATTGCCGGCGCCCTTGCAGGATTTGCCGGAGCGCTGTATATTCCCATGACTTCCTTTATATCTGTGGACAGTGCGGGAGTGACCTTTTCCACCACAATTCTGGTCTGGCTGGCAGTAGGAGGCCGGGGCAATCTGACGGGAGCCATGGTCGGCGCGCTGCTGGTTAATATTCTTTCCAGTCAGTTTTCCAGCAATTTCGGTGAAATGTGGCAGCTGATTCTGGGCGTGGTTCTGGTAGTAATGGTTCTGTTTCTTCCCAAAGGCATTATGGGATCCTTGATGGATATTCAGTATAACAGAAGAATCCATAAAAAACATCTGGCCCGGTCCCGGGAGGAGTGAAGAACAGGAGGAAACGTATGGCATATTTAGAACTGAAAAATCTGACTGTGGAATTCCAGGGCTTCCGGGCGGTGGATGAAGTCAATCTGCAGATCGAAAAAGGAGAGGTCAGAGTTATCATCGGACCGAACGGAGCCGGAAAGACGACGATTATCGATATGATTACCGGAAAGACAAAACCAACTTACGGCGCCATTCTCCTGGAGGGAGAGAATATCGCAGGGAAGAATCCCTATGAAATTGCCGATAAATATCGGGTGGGACGAAAATTTCAGGGTCCCAACGTGTTTGATCATATGAGCGTATATGAAAATATCGAAGTGGCTCTCAACGGTTTTTCTCGACTGGGGAAGACTTTATTTTATAAGAGAAGCCGGGAGATGGAAGAAGAAATTGACGGCATTTTAAAACAGATTAATCTGTATGGAAAGCGGGAGCTGCTTCCTGTCCTGCTTTCCCATGGGGAACGGCAGTGGCTGGAAATAGGAATGGTGCTGGCACAGAAGCCTGATATCATCACCCTGGACGAACCTACAGCTGGTATGACAGCAGATGAAACCCGGAAAACGGGTGAACTGATCCAGGAAATCATGAAAGATAAAACGGTTATCGTTATTGAACACGATATCGATTTTGTCAAACAGATCGCACAGAAAATCACGGTGCTGAATCAGGGCAGGATTCTGGCGGAAGGAAACTATGATGAGATAACATCCAATCCGGAGGTCATTAAAGTATATCTGAAATCGGACGAGGAGGAGTAGTTATGCTGGAATTATCAAATATTTCCATCAGTTATGGAAAGAGCAAAGTGATCAATCAGATCAGCTTTCAGCTGGAGGAAGATGAGATACTGGTGATTCTGGGAAGAAACGGCGTGGGAAAAACGACACTGATGAAAGGGATCATCGGGCTGCTTCCGGCAGGCGAGGGCAAAATTTCACTGAATCATGAAGATGTGACGAAAGCAAAGCCATATACCCGTTCCCGAAAGGGAATCGCTTACGTTCCCCAGGGGAGAGAAATCATACCTCAGCTTACCGTACAGGAAAATCTTCAGCTGGGAGCACTGGCACATAATATAGATTACGAAAAAAAATCAAAGGAAATTTTCGAATATTTTCCGGCTCTGATCCAGCATCTGAAACGAAAAGGCGGCGTCCTCTCCGGGGGACAGCAGCAGCAGCTGGCCATCGCCCGGGCTTTAATGGGGGATCCGAAAATCCTGATTCTGGATGAACCTACGGAGGGGATCCAGCCAAACATTGTCATGGAAATATCCAGTATTCTCAGACGATATCACGATGAAAAAAAGGTTCCCATTATCGTGGTGGAACAGAACCTGAAGTTTGCCAGAAAACTGGGCGACCGTTTTTTGATGATACAAAAGGGCAGTGTTGTGGCCGAGGGTGAGATCGGTCAGCTGACAGATGATCTGAGTAAAAAGTATCTGAGTGTCTGAGAAACAGGAGGAGACAGATGTATACCTATGTAATTACAATTGCCAGAGGGTTTGGGAGCGGCGGCAAGGAAATCGGCAGCAAGCTGGCCGACCGTCTGCATATCCCATGCTATGAAAGCCAGATTCTGAAAATGGCCTCTGAGGAAACCGGCCTGAGTGAACAGCTGTTCCGTGAGGTGGATGAAAAATTAAAAGGCGGTTATCTGATTAACAAACTGAATCATATGCGGTTTCCCATGGAGGTCGCGCCTACAGAAAAGAAATTCATTTCCAATAATAACCTTTTTCTGATTCAGTCCAGAATTATCCAGGAACTGGCCAGAAGTCAGTCCTGTATTATTTTGGGGAAATGCGCAGATGTGGTGTTAAGCACATTTCCCAATGTAGTCAGTGTCTATGTGGATGCTCCGGAAGCCGACTGTGTGGCGTCCATTATGCGGAAACTTCAGATTTCAGAGGAACGGGCCAGGGATCTGGTGAGAAAAACGGACAGATATCGTTCGGATTATTATAAGTGTTACAGCAAAGGGAAAAACTGGAAAAATCCGGATAACTATGAACTGGTTCTAAACAGTGCCAAGGTAGGCCGGGACCGGTGTGTGGATGTTCTGGAATATTACGTGAAAACAAAATTTAATCTGGACTGATCAGACAGGAAAAGAGGGACGATATGATATATCATTGTGACCGGAAAAGAATACAGGAAAAGATAGAAACGTTTCACAGATTCGGAGATAGGGGAAAAGGAGGGGTGACACGCCTGTCTCTCAGTCCGGAGGCGCTGCAGGCAAGAGAAGAGTTTGTCAGAAGGTGCCGCCGGCTGTCCATGACGGTGAAAACAGATGATATGGGAAATATATATGCTGCCCTGGAAGGCGGCGACCACACTCTGCCGGCAATTATGAGCGGTTCGCATCTGGATTCCGTCCGGGACGGCGGCAATTATGACGGAACCCTGGGGGTACTGACAGCCCTGGAAGCGGCGGAGACTATTGTGACAGAAAAAATACCCCATAAGCATCCCATTACGCTGGTGGTCTGGACCAACGAAGAGGGGGCCAGATTCGATCCCTGTATGATGTCTTCCGGTGTTCTGACGGGAAAATTTATAAAAGAAGATATGATGCGATCCAAAGACGAGGAAGGCGTCACGTTTGGAGAGGCGCTGCATGACAGCGGATATGAAGGAGCGGAGGAGAACAGGGCGTCGAAGGAGAATACAAAGGCGTATGTGGAACTGCACATCGAACAGGGACCGGTACTGGATGCGGAAAATATGCAGATTGGAATTGTGGAAGGCGTCGTGGGGATGGTGATCTATGAATTTACCGTTTTCGGCCAGTCCGACCATGCTGGAACGACGCCCATGAAGTACAGAAAAGACGCTTTTTACGGAGCGGCGAAGCTTTTATGTCTGCTCCACGAAAAGCTGGATAAGCTGGATGAAAAACTGGTTTACACCACCGGAAGAATTTCGGTACATCCCAATGTGCATACGGTGATTCCGGACCGGGTGACATTTACGCTGGATGCCCGCCATCAGGATATGGAAGTTCTCCGACAGGTAATGGAGATCGTGGAAGGTACGCCAAAGATGATGGAACAATGCCGGATTTCCCATAGACTTCTGTGGAGCAGGCATACGACACCCTTTGATGACAGGATTGTAAAAGCGGTAAGAGAATCTGTAAAGGAACTGGATTACAGGGCAATGTCCATGTACAGCGGTGCGGGACATGACGCCCAGTACCTGGCAAAGATGATTCCAACCGCAATGATTTTTGTTCCCAGCGTGGACGGACACAGCCATTGCCAGCAGGAATACACGAAGCTGGAAGACTGTGCGGCAGGAGCGGACGTTTTGCTGAATACGCTTCTTCGGATCGATCAGCAGTAAAAGAAAGCAGGTGAATATATGACTTGGGAAACAGCAGCAGATCTGATCTTTTATAATGGTAATGTTATCACGGTTGATCAGGATGATCAGATTACAGACAGCATGGCGGTCAGAGGAAACCGGATCATGGCGGTGGGGCCTTATGAGAAGGTTGCGGACTGCGGGGGCAAAGATACGAAGTTTATTGATCTGAAGGGCAGAACACTGATGCCCGGTTTTGTGGAAGCGCATTCTCACTTTGCGCTCACGGCCATCCTGGAGAATGGAATTGTAATTCCCACAGACTGGAAGAAAGCAGGCTCTATAGAAGAACTGAAAGCGATTATAAAGAAGGCGGCTGTCGAAAAGGGACCGGGGAAATGGATCATAACACAGGGATATGATCAGAACAAACTGCAGGAACATCGTCATCCTACCATAGAGGACCTGGATGAGGCAGCGCCGGACAATCCGGTCTGGTGTGTACGCGCCGATCTGCATATGGGCGTGTGCAATTCCATGGCTCTTGATAAAGCGGGGATTTCAAAGGAAACCATGGGAAAGTTTCAGCCGGGGGAAGTGGATACTGATGATCATGGAAATCTGACCGGTCTTCTGAAGGAAGAGGGATTCGGCTATCTAAACTCTTTTGTGGAATATGAAGACGAAAAACTGAGGGAAGCTTTTATCCTGGGAGACCGGCTGTTCCTCAGTATGGGAATCACCAGTGTTCACGATGCGGGGACTTACGGCGTGCAGTTTATCAAAGTGCTGCAGGATGTGGCGCTGAAGCGTCAGATCCATGTCCGGATTTATGAAATGATTTACCGTATGCTGGGCAAATATTCGATCCGTGAGTTTGTCTATGATTATATAAAAACGGGACTTCACACAGGACTGGGAAATGAATATTTCCGTTTAGGGCCGGCAAAACTTCTGCTGGACGGCAGCAGCAGCGGGCCTTCCAGTTATACGAGACAGCCCTACTCCCATGATCCGGATTTGAAGGGGATTATCAACTGGACCCAGGAGGAAGTGGATCAGTTTATGATGGATGCTCACAGGGCAGGTTTCCAGCTGACCGCGCACGCAGTGGGCGATAAAGCGGTGGAAATGATGATTCATGCCGTTGAAAAAGCACAGAAAGCGTATCCCGCAGCTGACTGCAGGCCGAGAATCGAGCATTGCGCCCTGGTGGATGAAGAGATGCTGAAAAAAATAAAGGAACTGGGGATCATACCTGTCAGCAATCCGGGGCTTCTGGCCTTTAATGCAAAGGACTACAACCGCTATTACGGCGAGCGGGTTAAGATGATGTTTGCTCACAAAAGTTATGTGGAGCATGGTATTTTATTTGCGGCCGGTGCAGATTCTCCCTGTATGGATGTGAACCCTATGATCGGATTATGGGGAGCTGTTGCCAGGAAAGATATGATAAACGGCGTTACCTGCGGGGAAAATCAGAAAATTTCCATACTGGATGCGGTGCGGATGTTTACGTATAACGGGGCGTATGCCAGCTTTGAAGAGAAAATCAAGGGATCCCTGGAACCGGGAAAGCTGGCAGACTTTATCATACTCTCGGAAAATCTGATGGAAAGTGAAACGGATCACATTCCGCAGATTAAAGTGGATGCTACTTACCTGGATGGGCAAGTGGTTTATGAACGAGAAAAGGAATCATGCAGACAAATGATATTCAGAAATCGTTGAAAAAAGAAAAAACAGTGTGTTATAATAGCCCTGCCACTACGAATGCAATGGAGGAAAACAAGGGGATGCAGGGCAATATTTATCTTTATATAATAGTCATGGCGCTGGTGACCTATGCTGTCCGTGCTTTGCCGCTGACGATAATCCGCAAAAAGATCACCAGCCGCTATATACAGTCGTTTCTGTATTACGTTCCCTATGCCACGCTGGCGGCCATGACCTTTCCGGCTATCCTGTATTCCACGGGAAGCATGGCGACGGCGGCAGGAGGATTTGCGGCGGCGCTGCTGCTGGCTTATAAAAATAAAAGCCTGATCATAGTAGCCTTTGGAGCATGTGCCGTTTCTTTTCTGATTTCACTGATTGGCGGTTGACAGGTTGGGAGAAAGAGGGTATACTTTTAAACGCGTAAATACCGATTAAAAGGGAGTAGTTTTAATGTGCCATCAACAATCCCGGCTGAAAAGACAGCCTGGTGGCGCATACCGGATCATCCGGTTACAAGACTTTTAATGTGCGCTGGGAGAGAAGAATTCCCGGGTACATTAAAGGTCTTTTTTTAACTCATACTATACTTATGAGAAGGAGGAAGAAACGTGAAGAATTGGTATCAGATGGATGCGGCTTCGGTTCTTAAGGAGATGGACAGCAAAGAAGAGGGTCTGTCCCGTCAGGAAGCGAAGCATCGTCTGCAGGAGTACGGCGAGAATGCCCTCCAGGAAGGGAAGAAGAAAAGCGCTCTGCAGGTGTTTGCGGAACAGTTTAAAGATCTTCTGGTGATTATCCTTTTGATTGCCGCGGTGATTTCCATGGTCTCCGGCAACGTGGAAAGTACCATTGTTATCATTGCGGTGCTGATCATGAACGCGATCCTGGGGACGGTTCAGCATGAAAAAGCGCAGAAATCTCTGGAGAGCCTGAAATCCATGTCGGCCCCCAACGCAAAGGTAATGCGTGACGGACAGAAGGTGGAAATTCCTGCACGGGAAGTGGTGCCGGGGGATATTCTGCTTCTGGAGGCGGGGGATCTGACGGCTGCGGACGGAAGAATCCTCAATCAGTATTCCCTGCAGGTCAATGAAAGTTCTCTCACCGGGGAGTCTGCCAATGTGGATAAAGAAGAGAAAGCCATTTCGGAGGAAGTGCCTCTGGGAGACCGCAAAAACATGGTATTTTCCGGCAGTCTGGTGACCTACGGAAGAGCGGAAGTGGTCGTGACAGAGACGGGGATGAAGACGGAGATGGGAAAAATCGCCGATCTGATGAACGCCACCAAGGAAAAGCGCACCCCCCTTCAGGTCAGCCTGGACGCATTCAGCAGCCGCCTGGCCGTTATTATCATGATTATTTGTGCCGGCGTATTTTTGTTAAGTCTTTATCGGGAAATGCCCATTTTAGATTCCCTGATGTTTGCCGTCGCGCTGGCGGTGGCGGCGATTCCCGAGGCGTTAAGTTCCATCGTGACCATCGTGCAGGCCATGGGAACACAGAAAATGGCGAAAGAAAACGCCATTATCAAAGAATTAAAAGCGGTGGAAAGCCTGGGGTGTGTGTCTGTTATCTGTTCCGATAAGACGGGAACGCTGACTCAGAATAAAATGACGGTCCAGGAAATCTATCTGGATGGAAAGATTTTGAAACCGGAAGAACTGGATCTGCGCAATCAGCTGCACCGGTATCTTCTGTATGACGCTATTTTAACCAATGATTCCACCATCGTGGATGGAAACGGGATCGGAGATCCCACGGAATATGCGCTGCTGGAAATGGCGGCGAAGGTGGATCTGAGCGACTCCGATATGCGTCAGATCATGAACCGTATGGAAGAGATTCCCTTTGATTCCCAGCGTAAGCTGATGAGTACCAAATATCTCCTCCACGGAGTTCCCACGGTGCTGACCAAGGGAGCACTGGACGTCCTTTTGGAGCGTTCTGTTTCCGTTCGCACTTCGGAAGGAATCCTTCCCATGACGGAGGAGGAGAAAGAAAAAATCCTCAGACAGAACCAGGAGTTTTCCCAGCAGGGTCTGCGGGTGCTTTCCTTTGCCTATAAAGAAGTGGGAGAAGAGGACAGGCTGACTCTGGAGTCAGAAAAAGACTTTATCTTCCTTGGACTGGTGTCCATGATGGATCCGCCCAGAGAGGAATCCATTGCGGCTGTGGCGGACGCCAAACGGGCCGGCATCCGCACGGTGATGATTACCGGAGATCATAAGATCACGGCGGCGGCCATCGCCAAAAAGATCGGTATTTTCCAGGAAGGCGATATGGCGGTGACCGGACTGGAGCTGGATCAGATGTCGGATGAAGAGCTGGATGAGAAGATCACAAAGATTTCTGTGTACGCCCGGGTTTCACCGGAGAATAAGATCCGTATCGTGGATGCATGGCAGAGAAGAGGCCAGATCGCGGCCATGACCGGGGACGGCGTGAACGATGCGCCCGCATTGAAAAAAGCGGATATCGGCGTGGCCATGGGTATCACGGGAACAGAGGTTTCCAAGGACGCCGCCTCCATGATTCTGGCGGATGATAACTTTGCCACCATCATCAAAGCGGTGGCCAACGGACGAAACGTATACCGGAATATCAAAAACGCCATTAAGTTCCTGCTGTCGGGAAATATGGCCGGTATTCTGGCGGTGCTTTATACATCGCTGGCAGCCCTGCCGGTGCCCTTTGCCCCGGTGCATCTGCTGTTCATCAACCTGCTGACAGACTCTCTCCCGGCGCTGGCCATCGGCATGGAGCCGGCGGAGCGGAATCTTCTTTCTCAGCCGCCAAGAGATCCCAAACAGGGTATCCTGACCAGGGATTTTATCCGGGATCTGCTGCTGCAGGGCGGTCTGATTGCAGTCTGTACCATGATCGCCTTCCATATGGGACTGGAAAAAGGCGGTTCCGCGATGGCCAGCACCATGGCTTTTGCCACGCTGACTATGGCACGGCTGTTCCACGGATTCAACTGCCGCAGCGACAAGTCCATCTTCCGTCTGGGATTTAAGAGAAACTGGTACAGCCTGGGCGCTTTTGTGGCCGGTGTCTGTCTTCTGGCGCTGGTACTGTTTGTGCCGGTGCTGGAGAGAGTGTTCTCCGTAACGCCCCTTTCCGGCGGACAGATCGGAATGATCGTGCTGCTGGCGCTGATACCGACGATTATCATTCAGATCACCAAAGAGATTCTCTATCTGAGAAAACCGGCGGATCAGAGATAAAAAAACAGATCCGCGTTACCTGCGGATCTGAATCTGGCAAATTTTCATGGCATTCAGAGCGTTTTCATGGCTTTCGGGCGTGACGCCGGCACAGCAGGAAGCGTCCACGGTGACGGGGACTTCCGGAAGGAAAGCTTTGGTCAGCAGTGCGTTGGAAATCACACAGATATCCGTGCACAGGCCGATCAGTTCGATTTCCCTGATATGGCTGTAATCACCCCGGGAAAAGGCCAGGGCCAGATCAGAAGAACCAAAAGTATATTTTTCATAAACCGGATAGTCATATCCGGCGATGAGTTCCTGAAGGGCGGGATGCAGTTCCCAGCCCTTCGTTTTTTTGATGCAGTGGGGAACGGGGAGATGTTTTCCCTCCTGGGTATCCAGGTAGTGGTCAAAGTGAGTATCCATGGTAAAAAGGATATCGTCTTTGTTTTTCTGATATTCCCGGATTTTCGCCACAACGTTCGGCAGGATTGCCGCTGCTTCTTTGGTTCCCAGGGAACCGTCGATAAAGTCATTTTGCATATCTACTACGATTAAAAGTTTATTCATGGTAAGTCCTCCATTCACTGGGGGCAGCCCCCGTTTTCTTTTTGAAATAACTGGAAAAATAAGCTTCATTTTGAAATCCGGTGCTGGCGGCCACCTGCCGGATGGTCATGCCGGTGTTGGCCAGCAGGGTTTTGGCCGCATTGATCCGGATATTCAGGATATACTCCTTTGGCGAGCTGCCCGTTTCCTTTTTGAATTTTGTGGAAAAGTATCCGGGGTTTAGGCAGGCCCGGGCGGCCAGCTGCGTCAGCGTCAGAGCTTCCTGATAATGGGTCTGAATATAACGGATGCTCTCTGATACGGCCGTATCCTCTGCGCGGATGGTGGTTTTTGCCTGGTCGATGAGGGCGGACAGAACCAGATGGATACAGGCTGAAATCATTTCCTCGCTCATGGTCATCCCATCGGCAAAGGAAGAGACGATTTCCCGGACCGGTTCCAGGGTGCGGGACATGACAACCGGGGTGTATACATGACTGTAGCGGCAGATTTCGGCAACCAGTGACTCCGAGGAAGCGCCGTCAAAGCCGATCCAGTACATCTGTGCGTTTCCGTTGGAAGCATAGATATGGTAGACCCTGGTATCCACGATGGCGATTTCATTTTCATGTATGGTGTAATCCCTGGATCCCACCACCAGTGACAGACTGCCCTTTGTCACATACAGGATCAGGAAGCGGATTTCCGCAGGGGCGCTGCGGGAAATCAGGTAATGGCGGTCCAGCACGTAGTGGCCGCAGCGGTCGATGAAAAACAGGTTCTTCCTGGCAAACTCCGACGGAAAAGAAAGATACAGGTCGGAGGCTGCCAGAACGCCCGGTTCGCCCAGCGGTTTCATGGTGTCACCTCCCAAATTGCAAAAAAATATTTCTTTGTTTTTCCTGTTATTATATAATTTAAATGGTCAAATGGCAATAGGCAATTGCGAAACAGGTTTGCAAGATTGATTCCAGCGAGGTAAAGATCCTGT
>DSLMC04102__coassemble_1166_pt1 | contig 16507 bp, 15 predicted proteins | sample DSLMC04102__metabat2_low_PE_042 | metagenome-assembled genome bin DSLMC04102
GTTAGAAAAAGCCTAAAAAATCAATGATTTTAGGCTTGACATTATAGGAAGGAGATCACGCATGAAGAAGTTTTTGAAAATATTATGTGTGTCAGCATTGATTACATGCATGATGGCTGTGAATGTATCAGCGGCAAGATTTACGTTTACTTTTAATAATTCTGGGACAGATTGTTCCACACCTGCGACTAAAAGAAATTCAAGCAATAGTGCTTCAGTGTCTGTTACAACGGCAGGTAATTATACTTACCAGTATGCTGTGGGAAGAGGCCAATATACTAATTATATTACAGGCTGGGTAACAAAGACGGGAACAAGTCCTTCTTTTAGTATTGGTTATAACAGCAGGCCAGGGCTAAATGATTCTGTGTACTTACATGGAAGGACGGTAAACAGTTCCGGTACCTCATCGGTTAGTGGAGATTGGACTCCGTAGTAAAAAATTAAGCAGACAGAAATGATATAGTACAGGGATATTGGAAGAAAAATTTCAATATCCCTGCCTTCGGAGGGTGATATGAACAGGTATATAAAAAGAAGAGTATTGTTATGCACAGTTTGTGCTGCGCTGCTTTCTGCCTGTGCTCCAAGGGGCAAGTCTTTGACTTCATCGGCAGAGGAAGCCACTGATCTTACTTATACAGATTCTCATGTTACAGGTACGCTGTGCGAAGGGGTCTTAGTGGATGCGGAACTTCCGGATTTAAGTGAAGTCTCTTCTTATCCGGTCATATCCGGCCGGATGAAAGAGACGGATGAAAAGGTGATCCGGCAGGTGATGGATTATTTTTTTCGAAATCATAAGCCAGAGGAGATTCACGAACAGAAGAGCCCGGAATCTGAAATGGTGAATTATTACATACCGGGAAGCGGTGAGAATTGGAAGAAAAGCTTTGCCGTTTATCAGGCGGCGGACGAGACAGGATTCTATTTCTCGGACGATGAAGCTTACCCGTATCCCTATATCACTGATGACAGGGCGCTTTTTCCAGCGCCTGGAACGGAAATCGCTCCTTTTGTAGATTCAGGGATTGTAGATCTTCCTTTTATGACCAGACAAGAGGCGGTGGAGAGCGTTCAGAAGCAGTTAAAGCAATGGGGAATTCCTATGATCGGAGAGCCGCTGGTTTACACATTGGATGGCGGGAATCTGTATCAGCTTCTGGATGACTGGAATCAGATCGGGTATCTGCAGACGGATCTAAGCGGGGTTTCCCGGGAAATGTTGGATTGTTACTATATGATCTTTGATACGGGGTATCAGGGAATTCCCTACACGTTTTTTCAACGTGCAGTGGATGGAAGGTACTATGATGGAGCCAGGCTGGAACTGCACTTTACGGAGCAGGGAATCATTCAGATGGAGTACCACTGGGCAGAATATGAGGTAGAAGAGCTGGAGCAGCAGAAAAGCTGTCTTTCCATCGAGGAAGCTTTTGCATGCTTGAGACGGCATTTTGAGCAGACGGTACTGACCTCCGAAATCGATATTCCCAAAATCTATTTTCAGTATGTGCCTATAAATGCAGGGGAAACAAAAGGGTCTTACGTATTCGTCCCGGCATGGGTATTTCAGCCGGCGGGTGATGTCGCGGGGACATACAATTATCTGGATCCTGTACTGATCAATGCGATTACAGGAGAAGAGATATAAAGACGAGGTGATACACCGTTGTTTAAGGATACAGGGAAACGATTATTTCTGCTGGGAACAGCAATCTTTCTCCTGGGGGGATGCGCTCCCCGGGAGACGCCGCAGTCTGTGCAAGAAAGCAAAAATGCCCGGCTGCAGTATGAGGAACGTCATGTCAGGGGCACGTTATGTGAGGGTGTAACCGTGGACGCTGATTTGCCGGACACGAGCCGGATTACGGAGTATGACGTCATCCTGGCGCGTATGACAGAGCCCAAGGAAAGGGATATCCAGTCTGTAAAAGAATATCTGTTTCGAAAAGATGCTCCGGAAAAGATCGTGGAAAAACGGACGGTGGATGGAGACATGCTCCATTACTATGTTCCGGTGGACGGGACAGAGGAAGAAAGAAGGATGGTCGTGTATCTGACGCCAGGCGAGCGGGGACTTTCTTTTTCCGATACACAGGCCTGCCCCTGGCCGGCTATTTATTTGAAGCGGTCAAAAGCCGTTGACACCGTGAAGAAATATCTGAAAGAGTGGGGATTTGATACGGTTGGAGAACCGCTGGTATTTTCTGTACAGGGATCGGATCTTCATCAGCTGCTGGAATACTGGAACGAAATTGATTTTTATGATACGCCGATTGCCGGAACGCCCAAAGAAAAACTGGATTGCTATTACATGGTTTTTGACACCGGGTACCATCAGATCCCCTACACTTATTTTGAGCAGGCGATTGGCGGAGTTTACTCCCTTGGCCAGCACTTATTTGTCCGCTTTACTGATCAGGGAATTGTCTGGCTGAGTTCCTGCGCGGCACAGTATGAAGTGGAAAAGGTTCTGGAAGAGCATGAGAAATGTATTTCCATAGAGCAGGCCTTTGCGGCAGTAAAGGAGTATTATGAAAATATGGTGGCGGTGTCAGATCTTGAGATTGAGAAAATATATTTTCAGTATGTACCGTCTGATGTTGACAGAAAGACCGAGATGTATACGTTCAGGCCGACCTGGATTTTTCAGACAACCGGTGAAATTCAGGGAGAAAAGCTCTATCTGGAACGTGTATCGGTGGATGGGATTACGGGGGAAGTGGGATGAATCTGTGTAAAAGTTTAAAGATAGATTTGACGCGGGCATTTCAGAACAAATGGTTTCCCGTGGGCATTCTGCTGACGGCTGCGGTGCTGGCGGCGAATCTTCCCTGGGAGAATATGCCGGATCCTTCTGTCCTGTATCTGGTAAGCCTGATTGCCTGGGGCAGCTATACGCAGATGATCTGTATCTGCGGGGTCATACCCTTCGGGACGGCATACCTGGCGGAGCGGGAGCATCAGTATATCCGTTATCTGGTCTTTCGCAGCGACATAAAGAGTTATCTGCGCTCCAAGGTGATCGTCACCGTCTTTTCCGGATTTGTGACGGTTTTCCTGGGGAAACTGCTGCTGGCTGGGACGGCGCGTCTTTTTTGCCCCACGGTCAGCCGGTGGGAATGGTATGATCCGGCGGAAAAGGGGATTGACTGCCTGAAAGCGCTGTGCCCCTGGGGTTATGTCCTGGCAGACGCTTTTTTATATGCCCTGGCCGGGGCGGCCTTTGCCCTGATGGCGCTGCTGGTGTCGGCGGTGACCAGGAATGTGTTCGTGACGGTGATGTCCCCCATGGTGCTGTATTTTGCCATTTCTTCTGTGGAACAGTGGTTTCATGTTCCCCAGTGGATGGATATTATTGCACTGCAGCGGGGATACATAGCAATCTATGCAGACAGCGTACTTTTTACATTGGTGCATATTACAGTCATGTGGGCGGCGGTTATGTTCCTGACCGGTATGATCTTCGTCCGTTACGGGGAGAGGAGGTTTCAGAATGAGTAGCGTGCGCTGTATGGCCAATCATTTTCGAAAATGGCCCAGGAGTCCCCGGATCTGGATGGTGTTTCTGATTATGATGACTTATTGTACGCCGTATTTTACCACGACGATCCGTCAGTTCTGTCAGGATTACGATGCGGCATGTACGGGATGGCTGCTGCCGCTGGCGTTAACTGTGGAAAACAGGCGGCTGTGGATCATGCTGCTGCCGATGCTCTTGTTCTGCGATGCGCCTTTTCTGGATGAGCAGCAGCCCTTTCTCATCGTGCGGACGGGACGGCTTCGGTGGGGAGCAGGGCAGATTCTCTATATCTTTGCCGCCAGCGCTGTCTTTTATCTTGTCAGCTTTCTGATCATGGCGCTGATGCTTCTTCCGTATCTGGAATTTTCTCTGGACTGGGGAAAAGTGATCCGGACGCTGTCCCAGGGGTATATCACTCAGATGTATGCCATGGATCCCCTGCCGGAGGCGGTGATCCTGCAGTATACGCCGCTTCAGGCGATGCTTCTGTGCGGAGCCGGTACCTGGGTCGCCTCTTCTTTTATCGGTCTTCTGATGTTTCTGTGTAATCTGTGGGCACGCCGGGAGGTGGGGATCCTGTTGGCAGGCTGTTTTGAGGGACTGGCCTTTTTCGTGGAACGGATGGCCTGGTTTGAAGGAAGATATCTTTCGCCGGTTTCCTGGGTGAATATCAAAGACATCGGTCTTGGCACGAAGTGGTCGCCGTCCTGGACTTACGTATTTGTAACGGGAGGCATTCTGCTGGTCGTGCTGTCGGCGGCGATACTTTTTTCGGTGCGAAAAAAATCTATCGAAGTGATCCGGACGGTGTGAGAGGGAGGTGCGGTAAATGGCGGATGTGGTCATCCAGGTGAAGGATGTGTGCAAAACCTTCGGAAAGGCGGAGGTGCTAAAGCATGTGACGGCAAAGTTTGAAGCCGGAAAGATCTACGGGATCATCGGAAGAAACGGTTCCGGAAAGACGGTGCTTTTTAAGTGCATCTGCGGGTTTGTTCCGGTGACCTCCGGTACGATCCGGGTCAGAAGCCAGGTGGTGGGAAAGGATGTGGATATCCCAAAAGACATGGGAATCATCATAGAATCACCGGGATTTCTGCCCGGGTACAGTGGCTTTCACAATCTGAGATTCCTGGCAAGGATCCGAAATAAGATCGATGATGAGAAAATCCGGGAGACGCTGCGCTTTGTGGGACTGGATCCGGGAGACAAAAAGCATGTGGGCAAATACTCTATGGGTATGCGGCAGCGGCTGGGACTGGCGCAGGCCATCATGGAAGACCCGGAAATATTGATTCTGGACGAGCCTATGAATGGTCTGGACAGACAGGGAGTAAAGGAGATCCGGCAATGTCTTTTGAAGCTGCGGGATCAGGGGAAGACGATTCTTCTTGCCTCCCACAATGCGGAGGATATCCGGGTGCTCTGCGATCAGGTGTATGAGATGGACGCAGGAGAGCTGTTCCTGGCGGGGGAACAGCCTGTCTGAGCGGGAAGTTTCTCAACTGTCTGATTTACTTTTGCGCGTTAAAATGGTATGATATTCATAACCGGCACGGATACTGTAAGGGTGTCAATGCCGGTTAATTTTTTATATGGGAGAAGGATTATGACGATAAAAGAGCAGGCGGCTGTGATGAAGCTGAACAGCACGAAAATGGCAGTGACGACACTGGAAGAGAGGAACCGGGCCCTGGAAGGGATCCGGGAAGCTCTTCTGGCGCACAAAGAGGAGATTTTTAAGGCAAATAAAGAGGATATGGAGCGTGCCAGGAAGGAGGGGATCGCGGCGCCCATCCTGAAACGGCTGAAATTTCAGGAGGAAAAGCTGCAGGAGGTGACGACAGGGATCTTAGATCTGATCGGCCTGCCGGATCCCCTGGGGAAAGAGCAGATGCGCCGGGAACTGGATACGGATCTTTTGCTGATCCGGGAGAGCTGTCCCATCGGTGTGATCGGCGTGATCTTTGAGGCGCGGCCGGACGCCATGGTGCAGATCGCTTCTCTTTGTATCAAGAGCGGAAACTGCGCCATCTTAAAAGGCGGCAGCGAGGCCATGAAGACCAACAAGAAAATTTTTGAGATCATTTATCAGGCGGCCGCTGCGGCGGGCATGCCGGAAAACTGTATGTTCCAGATCGAGGCCCGCAGCGACATCACGGAGCTTTTGGAATGCCATGATTCGGTGGATCTGCTGATTCCAAGAGGCTCCAATGAATTCGTGCAGTATATCATGAATCATACGAAGATCGCAGTGATGGGCCATGCGGACGGCATCTGTCATATTTACGCGGACAAAACGCTGGATCTGGACAAGGCGATCCCGGTGATCCTGGATTCCAAGACTCAGTATACCGCCGTTTGCAATGCAACGGAGACTTTGCTGGTTCATAAAGAGATCGCAGGAGAGCTTTTGCCCCGGCTGAATGAAGCTTTGCGGGCGAAGAACGTGGAAGTGAGAGGGACGAAGGAAGTCCGTCAGATCGTGGAGTGTGAACCGGCCACGGAGGAGGATTTTTCCACGGAGTATCTGGATCTGATCATATCCGTAAAGATCGTGGAGGATATCCAGGAGGCGGTGGATCATATTAATAAATATGGTTCTCACCACACGGACTGTATCCTCACGGAGGATCCAAAGGCGGCCAGACTTTTCATGCAGTATGTGGATTCCGCCGGCGTATATCAGAACTGTTCCACCCGTTTTGCCGACGGTTACCGTTACGGATTCGGCGCGGAAGTGGGTATCAGTACCGGAAAGCTTCATGCCAGAGGGCCTGTGGGGCTGGAGGGACTGTGTACCTACAAGTACAAACTGTTCGGCAACGGAAATATCGTGGCGGATTACGCCGAGGGCAGAAAGCAGTTTCATTTCAAAGACTTATAAGAGCGGCAAAGGGAGAAAAAGATGCTGGATAAGACATGGATTCCTGCTTTGGAACAGGGACTTCCTTTCTGGGATAGATTGACACAGGAAGAGAAGAAAGAAATCCAAAGCACAGGGGAAGTACTGGAGTTCGAAAAGGGAAGGACGATACACCGCAGCGATGAGAAGTGTATGGGAGTGATGCTGCTTCTGAAAGGACAGATCCGGGCGTATATCCTGTCGGAAGACGGCAGGGAGGTTACGCTGTACCGGTTGTTTGCCTGGGATCTGTGCGTATTGTCCGCATCCTGCGTGCTGGATGCTGTGGCCTTCGATGTGCAGATCGAGGCGGTGGAGGATTCCCGGGTGATCCTGATTCCCGTTTCGTATTATAAGACGCTGATGGAAAAAAATGCGCAGGTGGAACTGTATACTTATAAGATCTCCACAGAACGGTTTTCCGATGTGATGTGGACGCTGCAGCAGATTCTCTTCATGCGGGCGGATCAGCGTCTGGCTGTCTTTTTATGGGATGAGATCAGCAAGAGTAAGACGGACACGGTGACCTATACCCACGATCAGATCGCCCGCTATATCGGCAGCGCCCGGGAGGTGGTATCCCGGGTACTGAAGTACTTTCAGCAGGAAGGCATCGTGGCTTTGTCGCGGGGGAAAATCCGCATTCTTGATAAGAAGAAGTTAAGAGACTGTCTGTGACAGCCTTGATCAGCGGGAGCGCTTTCCTGCCTTGATTTCATTCATCCATTCCAGGATATGATTCCGGAACAGCTTCAGATCACTGTCCGGCGCCGGTTTTTCTCTGGTCAGCATATAAGTCTCCCAGGGATAGCTGCCGTCGGAGAAGGGGATCAGAACCATCGTATCATCGCCGGACATATCGTCGAACATGAATCCGAGAGAGAGGGAGACGCCTTTATTTGCCCGTACCATTTTGTGGCAGAGACTGAATCCGCTGGTTTCAAAGACGATATGGGGCGTAAAGCCGGCAAGGCGGCATTTTTCCATAAACATATGATGAATCTGGAATTCGCTGCTTTCCAGATAGATGGGTTCGTCTTTAAGATCCTGGATGGTAACGGAAGTTTTTTTGCTTAAGGGATGGCTGCGGTTGACCAGAAGGCATACCTCAAACTGTTCCAGGGGCGTGGCGATCCAGGGGGAGAAATCCGCCGGACCGATGGTGAAGGCCACATTTCCTTCCTGGGCGGCAAAGAGGCGCTCCACTTGCTTGTCCGGATATTCCCGGTAATGGACGCTGATGTGGGGATACTTTTCCCGGAAGGCGGTGATGCAGTCCGGGGTGACCAGACGCAGGATACCATAGGCGGACAAAAGGTCGATCTCGTGATTCTGACGCTGGGTGATTTCACGGATGCCGTGGCGCAGAGCGTAGTAATCGGTCAGCAGGATATCCAGATGATCGCAGAGGTACTGACCGGTTTCCGTCAGTGTGACGCCGGAGGTGTTCCGGGTTAAGAGGGTGGTCTGCAGTTCGGATTCCAGGTTTTTAAGGGTTTTGCTTAAGCCCTGAGGCGTGATGTAAAGTTGCCGCGCCGCTTTTGTGATGCTTTTTTCCCGGCAGATGATTTTAAAGTATTCCAGCTCCTGAATGGTCATAGGCCCTCCTTACATAGCAAATGGTTGATAGGCATCAAATTTCTATTGATGGCGAAATATTTAATGCAATGATAAGATAATTACGAATTCACTTATTATAATATATCAAAAAAAGGACATGGTGTCATGGGATTACCGGTCCTTTTTTTGTTGGGCCGGCATCAATAAAAGGTTACCGGGGTGCAATGAATTATTGATAGGTGCAGTCAGAAGGGAATTGCTATAATAATCTTATCTAAGAGACCATAAAACTATAGGAGGAAACAGGATGAGTGAATTTAAGCTGACATCAATCGAAGAATTTGAAGCAGCCACAGAAAGACTCCTGGAAACGGGAGCGAAAGTAGGGGCGGATGCCTGGCAGTTTCGTGTAAAAAACCAGACCCCCCACTGTAAATTCGGAGAGCAGGGAATCTGCTGCAGGATCTGTTCCATGGGACCGTGCCGTATCACGGCGAAAGCGCCAAGAGGAATCTGCGGATGTGACGCTCATGGTATCGCCGGAAGAAATTTCCTGCGGTTCGTAGCCGGCGGAGCAGCTACCCATTCCGACCACGGCCGTGAGATCTGTCATACGCTGACTCATGTGGCGCCGGATGGAAATTACAAAGTAAAAGACCCGGAGAAACTGATCCGCATTGCCGGGGAATGGGGTGTGGAGACAGAAGGAAAGGATATCTATGATCTGGCTCACGAGATGGCGGAACTGGCTCTGCTGGAATACGGCAAGCCCCACGGCGTACAGCGCTGGCTGAGCCGGGCTCCGGAACACACACAGAAGCTGTGGCATGATGCTGAGATCGAGCCGCGCGCCATCGACCGTGAAGTTTCCACCGCCATGCATATGACCCATATGGGCAACTCCAGTAAACCGGAGGCGCTGGTCCGCCAGTCACTGCGTTCCGGTATGTCCGACGGATGGGGCGGTTCCATGTGCGGAACGGAGTTTTCAGACGTTATGTTCGGAACGCCAAAGCCGGTGGATACGGAAGCCAATCTGGGCGTTATGAAAGAAGAATGCGTTAATATTATCGTACACGGTCATGATCCCAGTCTTTCTGAGATGATCTGTGAATACGCCGAAGATCCGGAAATGCTGGAACTGGCAAAATCTGTGGGAGCCAAGGGAATCAATGTGGCTGGCGTGTGCTGTACCTCCAATGAAGTCGCCATGAGAAGGGGAATCCCCATGGCCGGAAACTTCCTGCAGCAGGAGAACGTGGTGCTGACGGGAGCCTGCGAGGCCATCGTCGTGGACGTACAGTGTATCTTCCCAGCCCTTGGCCCGCTGTCCAAGTGTTTCCACACAAAATTTATCACCACATCTCCCATCGCGCAGATGCCGGATTCGGATTTCATTCGGTTTGACGCGGAGACAGCAGGGGAGAACGCCAAGAAAATCGTTCGTACGGCTGTGGAAAACTTCGTAAACAGAAAGAAAGAACTGGTACATATTCCGGATCTGAAACAGAAAGCAACGGTAGGTTACTCTGTGGAAGCCATCGTCAAAACGCTAGACGGCGTGACCAATACGCAGGTGGACGTGACCGGAACCACAAAACCGCTGATTGAATGTATCACCTCCGGCGTCATCCGCGGCGCGGTTGCCATGGTAGGATGCAATAACCCCAGAGTCCGTCCCGATTCCGCTCACATCGGACTAATGAAGAAACTGATTGCCAACGACATTATCCTGGTGCTTTCCGGATGTTCCGCCCAAGCGGCTGCCAGAGCCGGTCTGATGGACAAGGAGGCGAAAGAGCTCTGCGGTGCCGGACTTAAGAGAGTCTGCGAACTGGCAGATATCCCGCCGGTACTTCATATGGGATCCTGTGTGGATATCAGCCGTATGATGGTTCTGGCTTCCGCCCTGGCAAAGGATTCCGGCCTGAATATTTCACAGCTTCCGCTGGTGGGCTGTGCGCCGGAGTGGATGTCAGAGAAAGCCGTTTCCATCGGAAACTATGTGGTTGCCACTGGTATCGATACTTTCCTCGGCGTGGAGCCCCAGGTGACAGGTTCCGACCAGATGGTATGGTGGCTGACAGAAGGGATCCGCGACTGGGTAGAGGCTGCTTATACTGTGGAAACCGACATTGAGAAACTGGGCGACGCCATGATTGCACGGATCGAAGAGAAACGTGCCGCACTGGGAATTTAAGGAGGAAAAAGCAGTGACATTATTTGAACGGGTATTTAGTGGAAATGATGCTGTATATGGCCTGACAGAGGGAGCCATCGACGGCGCCATCGCCCAGTACGGCGAGGACAAAGCAGTCAGCTTCCCGAATACAGCATACAGCCTTCCCTGCTACTACGCAGTGACAGGAACCAAAGTAACCAACTTAAAAGAATTAAAAGAAGCGCTGGGCGTGGTAAAAACACTGATGACAAGAGAAAAACGTCTCAATGATGCGTTCATGTCCGGCGTGGCTACCGCTCTGTGCGCAGAATTCATTGAAGTATTGAAATACATCGACGGAGCTGCCCCCTATGAGGAGCCCTGCTACGGCCACCTTCCGGATGCAGTGATCCGTGAGCTGGGCGTGCCGCTGGTAACCGGCGACATCCCGGGCGTAGCCGTTATCCTGGGCGCAGCCCCCACAGCAGAAGAAGGGGTGGAGCTGGTAAAGAGCTACCAGGCACAGGGTATCCTGGTAACCCTGGTAGGCGGTATCATCGACCAGTGTACAGAAGTCGGATACAAGACCGGCGCCAACGTACGTGTGATCCCGCTGGGCAAGGATGTAACCAGTGTAATTCATGCCGTATCCATCGCGGTACGTGCAGCCCTGATCTTCGGCAACATCGAGCCGGGCGACGCGGCAGGCCTGATGAAGTACACCTTCGAGCGTGTACCGGCCTTCGTCAACGCGTTCAAACCGCTGGATGATGTGATCGTGGCAGCCGGCGCAGGCGCCATCGCCCTTGGTTTCCCGGTAATCACCAACGAAACCGAGAACATCTTCCGGGTACCGAAGAGCCTGATCGTCCAGGAGGACGTCAGCAAGTTCAACCCGACCTCCCTGGAGGCCCGCAACATCAAGATCAAGATCACCAAGATCGATATCCCGGTGGCCTTTGCCAGTGCGTTCGAAGGCGAGATCATCCGCAAAGGCGATATGCAGGTGGAATTCGACGGTTCCAGAGTGGACTGCTGCGAGCTGGTACAGACGAAGGAGATGTCCGAAGTGGAAGACCACAGCTTTGAGCTGATCGGAAAAGACTTCGACGAATTCGAAGTGGGCAGCAAGCACAGCATCGCTTACGTGGTAGAGGTAGCCGGAAAGAGCATGCAGCCGGATTTCGAGCCGGTATTCGAGCGTAAGTTCCACAACTACGTGAACTGCATCGAAGGCGTGATGCATACCGGACAGAGGGATATGATCCGTCTGCGGATCAGCAAGGACACCTTCAACGCGGGATTCCGCGCGAAAGACCTGGCAGAGGTGCTGTACGCGAGAATCAAGAGCGAATTTGAAGCGGTAGTGGACAAGTGCCAGGTGAAGATCTACACCAATGACGAAGACTGTACGAGAATCCGTCATGAGGTGGCGATCCCGGCCTTCAACCACAGGGATGAAAGAATCGGATCCATGACAGATGAATCCGTAGACGTATACTACAGCTGTATCATGTGCCAGGCCTTCTCCCCGAGCCACGTATGTGTGGTAACACCGGAACGTCTGGGCCTGTGCGGCGCCGTATCCTGGCTGGATGCGAAGGCAACCAACGAGCTGGATCCGGCAGGACCCTGCCAGGTAATCACCAAGGAAAGAGTCATCGACGAGCGGATCGGCGAGTACGAAGACGTAAACGAAGCGGTACGCAAGTTCTCCCAGGGCGCCCTGGAAGACGTATCCCTGTACTCCATCATGGAGAAACCGATGACATCCTGCGGATGCTTCGAGTGTATCTGCGGTATCGAGCCCTTCTCCAACGGCGTATGCATCGCCAACCGTGAGTACGCAGGCATGACCCCGCTGGGCATGACCTTCCCGGAACTGGCCTCCATGACAGGCGGCGGTGTACAGACACCGGGCTTCATGGGCCACGGCAAACAGTTTATCTCCTCCAAGAAGTTCATGAAGGCAGAAGGCGGAATCCAGAGGATCGTATGGATGCCTAAGGAACTGAAAGACCAGGTGGCAGAGAAACTGAATGCGACAGCGAAAGAACTGTACGGTATTGACAACTTCACCGATATGATCGGCGACGAGACCATCGCGGAAGATCCCGAGACCCTGGTAGCTTTCCTGACCGAGAAAGGCCACCCGGCCCTTGGAATGGACCCGATGATGTAAACGATAAGCGACGAATGCGGACGTGAAGCGGGAACCGGCAGGCTGTTTACAGACTGTTCGGTTTCTGCGAGCGGCCATATGAGTGCAACGAATAGCGAGGACTCGCAAGAGTCCGAGCTTGCATTCGTCGCATATGGAAAGTACGCGAGCCGGGAGCAGCGCACTGACTGCTTGCAGGCAAGGGTGGTGCTGCGAGCGGCCATATGAGTGCAACGAATAGCGAGGACTCGCAAGAGTCCGAGCCTGCATTCGTCGCGTAATGTAAAGTTCTTTTTTATAAAAATAAATTTGTTCTTGCAAGAATATATTTAATATGATATGCTTATATCACTCTACAACCGGGATCCCCGGTTTCGAAAGGCCGTTCGGCCGACAAATTCCATGATAAAAATTGAAAACAGTCAGATGGACAGACAGGATTGCAGGAATGGATATGCCTGTACAAAATGCAGCTTTTTTCATTGCATTTGCAGCTCCTTTCTTGTATAATAAAAGCAAATCCAGGATGTGCATTTGACGGAAAGGAGAATGCATGCGGGATAAAGATGTATTGACGGCAGCTTATCTTAAGAACAACAGCCGCTTTGCGGATCTGCTCAATGGCTGGCTTTTTGGCGGCCGCCCGGTGGTCCGGCCGGAGGATATCCAGGAGCTGGACAGCGCGGAAATCCGGATCCGCAGGGACCGGACGACAGGAGGCGTACGGACCGGGAAGCGGTACCGGGATGTGATCCGCCGGGTAGCCCTTGGCATGCGGTTTGCGGTGGTCTGTGTGGAGGAGCAGAGCGAGGTGGATTACACCATGCCCTTCCGGGTGATCGGCTATGACCTGGATCGCTATGAACAGCAGCTTCGGATCCGCAGGCAGGAGCACTGCGAGCGGAAAGACTTAAAGGCGGAGGAATATCTGTCCGGGATCTCCCGGGAGGATCGGTTCCTGCCGGTGGTGACCCTGGTGCTCTATTTCGGGAAACACTGGGACGGCCCCAGGAATCTGACAGATCTGAAGCTGGTGTTCGGGTTTGTGCAGAACGCAGATGACAAGGAGAAGCTGCGGGCCTTTGCCAGGGCAGAAGAGGAAGCGCTGTCCAAGCTGGCGGAGGACGCTTATGACCTGATCAGTGTAATGACCGGGACAGAGGAACTGGATCGAATCAAAAAAGAGAAGCAGGAGTGAAAGGAGAAGGTGAACATGTGTAAAGCGATCGATGATATGCTGGCGGACGCCAGAGAAGAAGGCCGAAAGGAAACGATGAACGGCTTGCAGGAGATGATAGCGAACGCCAGAGAGGAAGGAAGAGAGAGGGGGAGAAGTGAGATGATGAAAGGTCTGCAGGAGATGATAGCGGACGCCAGAGAGGAAGGAAGAGAGGCGGCAAGAAGTGAGATGATGAAAGGTTTGCAGGAGATGATAGCAGATGCCAGAGAGAAAAGAAGAGAGGCGGCAAGAAGTGAGATGATGAAGGGTTTGCAGGAGATGATAGCAGACGCCAGAGAGGAAGGGCGAAAGGAAACGATGAACGAACTGCAGGAGATGATAGCGGATGCCAGGGCAGAAGAAAGAAAGGCAATGAGTGAAATGGTGATACAGCGCCTTGCAGCGGATTATGTGGAAAATGGATATTCAAAAGAAACGATTTATCAGAAACTGCAGAATATTTTTCTGCTGGATCGAGAGACATTAATGGAATATACAGGACAGATTTTTGAAGGATAATATGCAGATAAAATCTGCTCAGATGTGAAGACCGGAAGAAAACCACGCCACGGCAGTGCGAGGATTTTCTTCCGGTTTTACAGTTTAAAGGCGTGTCAGTTTATTCGCTGATCCGGTAATGGCCGGTAAGATCATCCCGCTGTTCCAGGATATCCTGCTCGTAAGCTTTCTGCCAGGGATCATTATGGTGGATGACGTAGGGCACACCGTTTTTATTGCGCCGGTCGGAGATAACGCCGATATGTTTCCGGAAAATAACAATATCTCCGCCCTGCCATTCTTCTATAGCGGAAATATCGGTGGTAAGGTGGATGGCGGTGTGAGAAAAAAAGACGCTCAGGTTTCTGACTCGCCGGAAGTCGATGTTCGGATCTGGTTTATCAATATGATAATCCTGAGGATTTTCTGCAATATCTTCCTGGATCAGTGTCATCAGATCGTAACCGGAGTTTTTCAGAGCATTTGCCACCACATCGGTGCACACGCCGCAGGAATCGTCAGGGTAACCGCCCTGGTAATATTTGCTTTTATACTTAGGCCCGGCTGCAACATAATTCAGGGCGCTCTGCAAAATGTCCGTCTGGTCATCGATCCCGTCGTGATCTTTGTCGTTCCTGCTCTGTATCCGGGGAATTGAGCCGGCGTATTGGTCCGGCGGCCGCCGGGCTGAAGTATTCTGGTAGCGCAGCCCCAGATAAAGGAGCGTGCAGAACAAAAGTTCAATGATCAGAATAATGATGATTCTGTTTCGATTTTCCATTATGTTTTTCTCCTTGTTGTTTTTAAGCAAATAATTATATGAAATGTTAAAAAAACTGCCTTACTTTTTAGATTCAAGCAAGGCAGTTTTATTTTTATTTGCAGGATGGAAGAGTGAAATTCAAAAGATCCCCAGCTCTTACATTTAAGGCATCTGCGATGTTATATAAAATCTCCAGAGAAAAAGGTCTGACTATGTTGGGAGCTTCAATTGAGCTGAGATGGGAGCGACTCATATTAGCTTTTTCCGCTAATTGTTCTTGAGACATTCCCTGCATTTTTCTTAATGCAGCAATGGCCAGGCCAAGTTCAATAAATCGGTCACGGTTTGTAAAACCAATATTTTTGCTCATAAAACTCCTCCTTATCTATTATATTTACAATTTAATTATATCCATTACAAGAAAATAAACTGCTTTTTATATTGAGCACTTGACTAATATTTTGAGCAATATTATAATATATTGAAATAAAGTATCGAATATGGAGAGTGTGTGGGGGGAAAAAATAAAAGATGAAAGGTAATTCTGTAAAAAAAAGAAGGTAAAAACATTTATTGCATCTAAAAAAGAAAATGATCGGAGTAAAAATATGGAATATTCTTCATTAGATGCTTGTGTATGTTGTGGTCGATATATGCCGGAAGGAATAGGAATGGTCTGTGAAGATTGCTTAAGAAAAATCTACTCTGAAAAATGAGTGGATAGAAGTTATGTAGAAAAAAGTGGGGGGATATAGTGACAAAACACAAAGATTTGATAGGAGAACGATTCGGTAAATTGACAGTTATGGAAAAAACTGAAGAGAAACAAGATAATTATTGGGTTTGGAAATGTCAATGTGACTGCGGCGGTAAAATTTTGGTAAATACAAAACGACTGGTAAGAGGAACAGTTTCTGATTGTGGATGTGTGCCTAAAAAGACTGCGCGTAATGGCTCTATTGCAGAAAATCTTACAGGACAGCAATTTGGTATGTTAAAGGTGTTATATCGTTCGCCGAATCAAAAAGGAAGAACTTGTTGGTTGTGTCAGTGTAGTTGTGGAAATATACGTATTGCTTCAGCACATGATTTAAAAAGTGGCAAAGTGCAGAGTTGTGGTTGCCTGCGCCACCGAAAAGGGCAAGGGATAAGAAATCTTGCAGGACAGCAGTTTGGTAGACTGACAGCGCTGAGTCCTACTGATCAACGCGATAAAAAGGGATCAGTAATGTGGCATTGTCGATGCAGTTGCGGTACAGAGTTAAATGTAAGTGAAGATGGATTGGTTCATGGAAATTATAAAAGCTGCGGATGTTTGCAGCGTGAGATACAACAAAATATTGTGTCTTGTCTTACACATATTGATGATACCTGTATTGAATGGTTGGAAAAAAGAAAATTCAGACGAGATAATACCAGTGGGTTCCGAGGTGTAAGTCAGAAAAAAAACGGAAGTTATCGTGTTACGATTGGGTTTAAAAAGAAACGCTTCTATATTGGAGTGTTTAAGGATTTTAATGAGGCTGTACGTGCGAGACTTGAAGCAGAAGAATTGATACACGGGGGGTTTTTGCGAGCTTATTATCAATGGAAAGAGGAAGGGAAAGAAAAACCGCTTGTTTTTGATGTAAAAAAAGTAAATGGAGAATTCCATATAATCAGTAACTAAGACTTCCCATACCTTAAATGGGCTTCGCACCTTGAAAATTCAATATTT
>DSLMC04102__coassemble_1461_pt1 | contig 12920 bp, 12 predicted proteins | sample DSLMC04102__metabat2_low_PE_042 | metagenome-assembled genome bin DSLMC04102
AGAATTAAGAATTATTTCACAAAAGATTCCGACAGAAGATGCGGAAAATGTGGAAAGTACACTTGAAGATGCATATCTCTACCTTTCACAAATAAAGGGAGGCGAAAAAATTGCGACTTTATAGAATGGAACTTTATAAGCTTTTTCAGAATAAGCTTTTTAAAATTGGAATGTTAGCTATGGCAGGCTTACTGCTGTTATATTTTGGACTTGTTGAAGTAGGTGGAGAGATAGCAACTGTAGATGGAAAATTTTATTCTGGATATAAAGCAGTTCAGATAAATCGGGATATTACAGAAGAATTTAAAGGAGACCTGACAGATGAAAAGATAGACCAGATTGTGAACAAGTATGGTTTACCTTCAAAACTCGAAGAAAATATGCCGGGGTGGAGAGATGGAAACTTTTTAAATGATTTTGTTACAAGATATTTTTCTAATGGTACATGGGAAAATGGTGTAATTCCAACAGAAAGATATTCGCTGGAGGAAACTGAATTAGGAAAAACATATGCTAAAATAGGGAAAATACCATATTTGGCGTATACAAAGGGATGGAAAGTATTTGTTGAAATGCTTCAGTTTGGATTGATTCTGGGGAGCATAATGATTATTTGCGTTATATCAACCATTTTTGCTGAGGAAAGTCAAACCAAAATGCTGTCATTGATTTTTAGTACGAAAGAAGGAAGAAGAAAGGATATTACTGCAAAAGTACTTGCTTCTTTGACATTTACATTTTTTATATTTTTATGTATTATACTGAGTAATTTAATATTATGTTGGGTGGTATATGGTTTGGAAGGAGCCGATAATATATCGACAATGGTACTTTCTGATTGCAGGATGCAACCGGTATTATTTTTTAAGTATTTAATAGTTTTGGTGAGTTTGAATTTTCAGGCTATATTATCATTAAATGCAATAACAGTATGCGTTTCTGCGCATCAAGAGAGTTCGTTTGGCGCAGTGATTATTGCCAGTGTGTGTTGGGGACTGCCTGTTTTAATAAGAATATTCTTTGGAGGGTTTTTAGCGATTATCGTAAATGCTATGCCAGTATTCCTGATTATGACGGAAATAGTAAATGATATCTATTATATGAGTGAGATTATATGGGGAATAAATCTTTTGCTTGTCATAGGGTGCTTAGTGAATGGAATGATGACTTATGAGAAAAGGCAATTGATTTAACAGGAATAATGAAATTTCCCGGAACTGTCCTGGCAGTCTGAACTTTTGCATATATTGTAAAAACGCAATCATTGAGGTCTTTTTTGGAAGGATTATATAAAGGCAAGAGCGGTTGATATAGAAGTAATAATATAGAACGATTTGTATTTGCCACAATTTAGTGAGTGCAGGCATATTGCTTAAGAGCGTATGTCTGTATTTTTTCTGCTAAAAGATGGATTTTGAATAAAAAAGGAAATAGTGTCAAAAATATTCAATATCAGATTGTAAAAAGAGAAAAGGATGCGTATAATTATATTGAATAAAAGAGGTAAAAGTGTCAAAAATTTTCAATTAAAAGAGAGATGAGGATGGAAATCAAACGAGATAAATATCTTCAGGATCTGATCAACCGGATGCATAACCAAATGATAAAAGTAGTGACGGGTGTGAGAAGATCAGGGAAGTCCTATCTCATTTTTCACATATTTCAGAATTACCTGTTGAATCAGGGGATACCTGAATCCCATATTATCCGGATTGAGCTGGATCAGAGAAAGCACAGGCAGTACCGTGACCCGGACGTTATTCTGGAATATATAGAATCCTGCATTCAGGATCAGGAGATGTATTATATTCTGCTGGATGAGGTGCAGCTTTTAAATGAATTTGAAGAAGTATTAAATTCGCTTCTGCATATTGACAATGCAGATGTGTATGTGACAGGAAGCAATTCCAGATTTCTCTCTAAAGATATCATAACGGAATTTCGCGGCAGAGGAGATGAAATCCATATTTTTCCGCTGACATTCAAAGAATTTATGCAGGTGTACGAGGGCGATATCTATCACGGATGGGCGGATTATATGCTGTATGGAGGACTTCCTCTTACCGTGACCATGAGGACGGAGGAACAGAAAATTTCTTACCTGACAAGACTGTTTGAAGAAACTTATCTGAAAGATATTATTGAGAGGCATCATATTGAAAAGACCCAGGAATTGGAAGATTTGGTCAATATTCTTGCATCGGCGATCGGCTCTCTTACCAATGTACCGAAAATCGAATCTACATTCAGGAGCGTGCTGCAATCAAAGATCAGCGGAAATACCATCCGTCAGTATATCGAGTACCTGGAAGATGCTTTTATTATCCACAAGGCCAATCGGTATAATGTGAAAGGAGCTTCCTGTATAATTCAAATATAGGGAATCCCATGAAAGGTGGTTGAGAAAAAAGGATACCTCAGAGTAAAATAAGATTTGCTGACTTTGCGGGTTAGTAAAAATCTTATTAAACAGAGAGGTATCTGAAATGAAGTATAACACACAAAACGCAAAAATTGCATCTATTACGGAAGAAACTTTAGTCCTTGGGATTGATGTCGGAAGTGCAACCCATTATGTAAGGGCATTCGACTGGCGTAATTATGAATTTTCCGATAAGCCACTGGCGTTCCGTAACGATGAGGCAGGGTTCCTGACATTCATGGCATGGGTTGAGGATATCAAGGAGAAAGCTGGCAAAACCGCTGTGATCCCCGGAATGGAACCAACGGGACATTACTGGTTCAATTTGGGGAAGTTCCTGCAGGACAGTGGGATGAGGCCAGTCCATGTAAATCCGCACCATGTAAAAAAATCGAAGGAGATGGATGACAATAATCCGGACAAGAATGACCGTAAAGATCCAAAGACTATCGCTGCATTGGTAAATGAAGGACGCTTTTCCTATCCCTATATTCCAACAGGGGTTTATGCAGAGATCTGGAGCCTTTCAAATCTGCGTTTTCAGACGCAGGAAGAGATCACAAGGATCCGGAACCGGATTGCACGATGGATCCGTATCTATTTTCCCGAATATAAAGACGTTTATGGGAAACTGGAGGCAGTAAGCGGGATGATGGTGCTTAAGGAGGCACCACTTCCGGTGCAGATAAAAGAACTGGGAGCGGGAGGGATCAATCAGATCTGGCGGGACGCAAAGCTGAGGGGCGCCGGGATGAAGAGGGCAAAGACCCTGTTATCGGCAGCGGAGCACAGCGTTGGGAGCCAGGAAGCACCAGAAGCGGCAAGCATGGAGATCTGGAACCTGTTGGAAGACTATGAGAAGTACAGCAGCCGCATGGATGACCTGATGGCTAGGATAGAAGAAAAGATCAAAGAAGTTCCCTATGTAGATAAACTTCTTGAGATCAAAGGGATCGGGCTGAAAACGGTATGTGGATTTATCGCAGAGGTCGGCGACCTGAGCAGGTTTGATGACCCAAAGCAGCTGCAGAAGCTGGCAGGATATGCGATTGTAAAGAACAGCTCCGGGAAACATGCAGGTGAAAGTCATATCAGTTACCGGGGACGGAAGAGACTGAGATATGTGCTGTACGAAGCAGCGATATCCGTGATAGGAAAAAATGGTGAATTCAGGGAGATCCATCGGTATTATCAAACCAGAGAGAAAAATCCCCTGAAGAAGATGCAGTCGGTGGTAGCGATAGCATGTAAAGTCCTTCGAGTCTTCTATGCCATACTAACAAAAGGTGTAGATTATGATGGAGAAAAGATGCTGGGAGATATCAGGAGACCCGCAATGAGTGTCCAGGCTGCATAAGAAGCTCAGGAGTCCGAGGGAAGACTGACGTGGTTGAAGTGAGCAGTCAGATATAAAGCGTTCTGTCTGCTGACCTCAGCCACGCCGGGAAGAAAACGGAAGACTGAAAGAACTGCTGTGAAGCAGAGGAAAAGGCAGAACGTGGAAGGGGAACGTCCGCTGGGAACAGCGCTGTCACGGGAAGCCAATCAGCAAATGTTATGAATACAAAGAATGAGCCAGTAGTCGGCAGGAATATTTTCCATAGGGCAAGACCCTGGCAAGGAGCTAAGCTGACACCCTGGTTATGGGCAGGTGGAACGAAGGAAGTGAGGACTCGTACAGAAATGTGCAGAGATCCTGGTAGACACGGGAGGTGCGCCGCCATAGATGGATGGGTATATACAAGGCCATGTAAAACGGAAAAATAGAGACGTTTTATTTCGTATACCTATAACCACCTATTTTCGTACCAGATACAGAAAAATGCTCATGATCGAGGCTCATTCATCTGAGATAGAAACTTAGAAATCCCTTGATTTTAAGGGAAAAAACACTTGACTAAATAGGGAAGAAAATATATCGGGACTCCTGTAAAATATTATTTACAATGAACTTAGGAGCCGCGGGTACGCAGTGGACGTGGGAATTGTGGAAAAACGGAAGAAGGATGCATCGGGAAAAGCAGAACGCAAACAACTGGAAATTGATTTTGTTGCGAACAAAGGCAGTCAGAGATATTATATCCAGTCCGCTTTTGCCATGCCTGATGAACACAAGCAGAAGCAGGAAAAAATGTCGCTCCTCCAGGTCAAAGATTCTTTTAAAAAGATTATTGTGGTGAAAGATGTGGTGAATGTGCTACGGGATGAGAATGGGATTACGACAATGAGTGTGTATGATTTCCTGTTAAAGGACAATAGTCTGGAATTGTAATATATAGTTGTTTATATCAGAGATATATTCTGACTCGCAAATCTATGTTATGATAAAATAAGGCGGTGATGAAATGTATCTTCAATGTACAAAAAAGATGCTCGATAAAATGAATATGGAAAAAATCAAAATGCTTCCGATGGATGATTGTGATGATGGTGCAGACGGATTCTATTCATGGCATGTGAATTTGATTACTCTCAATCGGCGGAAGGCAATCGTATGCATGAATAATTTGACAAGGTATCCGATCGTTCTGTACCGTCCAAAGACAAGGGATATTGCTCATTTAGAGGAACGGGTAAAGGATGGGATCCGGGCGGCATTTTCGGAAGAAGGAGTACCGACAGATATTGTGGAAGAATATCTCCAAAATTGTGGCAGTGCGGTATATTCAAAAACAGCGGGCAGAAGTCTTACTGCAAATTTGAACAAGACATGCGAGACAGTGGGGTATTATACAGAACTTCTGGATGAGGAGTCTGTGATACAAAGCAGGATCAGCCTGGCTCTGGGACGCTATATTGTAAAATTTGGCGATAAGTATGATTATTCTTCGGAGAGATTGTTCCGGGAGCTTTGTAAAATGAAAGGAATGCCGGAAGAAAACTGGGAGCAGATAATGCAGATTGAGAATTATCAGCTGAAAGTGAAGATTTTGCTTGACGGGCATGATATCTGGCGCCGTATTCTAATCCCTTCCCGGTGTACATTCAGGCATCTGCACCGGGTTATACAGGAAACTTTCGGCTGGTTTGATTATCATCTCCATGAGTTTACCGTACCGGATGATACATATGAACCAAAAGAATATACTCCGCAATATGCCTGGCCGATAAAAATACGGATAGTCGACGGGGATGATCCGGAGGTTGAGGACTATCTGGAACCGGATGAGTATGAAGTGAGATACGATAACCGGACAAGCCTGAGAGAAATTTTCAGTGATACCGAACGATGTCTTTATATGTATGATTTTGGAGATGACTGGATGCATGAGATTCTGCTGGAAAAAGTGAACGCTGACAGCCATAATCGATTTCCGGTTTTGATGGAAAGTAATGGAGAAAGACCTCCGGAAGATGTTGGAGGATCGGGCGGATTCGAAGAGTATTTGCGCATTGTTTCTGATCCTGAATCTCCGGAATATGAGTCTGTGGTCGAATGGTCTAAGATGACAAGAGCAAAAAAGAGGACGATTGAAGAGATCAACCGAAGTCTGCGGTTTTATCACTGAAATAGAGATTAATCACGAGAAGAGGAATGGAAATGATTGCACCAAGCAAGATAAAATTTGAAGCGAAGAAAAAGAGAGATGAAAATTATGAATTTCGCATTTTCCTGAAAGGGAATGCAGATGATAAAGAACTCGATGAGCAGTTCCACAGGCTGCACAAAGAGCTGTTTGCCGGCTATGACTGCAGCCAATGCAGAAACTGCTGTAAGATGTATCATGGGAGTATTCCGGAAGAAGATCTTGTTCAGGATGCGGAGTATATAGGAGTTACAAAAGAGCAGTTTATAGAAAAATATCTGGCAGATAAAGACGGAGAAAACAGATATCAAACTCAAAACGCACCCTGTGATTTTCTTGACGAGGATGGGAACTGTTGTCTGGGCGACTGCAGACCGGAAAGCTGTAAGAAATATCCATATACGGATCAGCCAGACAGATGGGCGAGCCTTTACAGTGTGCTGGATGTGATTGAGGTTTGTCCGGTTGCGTTCGAGATTTATGAAAGACTGAAAGAAGAATACGGGTGGAGATACAGGCGTTGAATTGTTTTTTATATTATATGTTCCGATAATTTTTTATTATCAGAACATCAGATGAAAGGCGGTAAAAAATATGAACCATATAATACAGAACGGGGAAAGCATGGTTTAAACCAGGATTTTTCAGTGTGTGTCAAACATAGTTAATCCTGCTGGTATATGGAGTTAATTAATCATTGCAGAAAATAATGGAATTTCCCGGAACTGTCCTAGCAGTCTGAACTTCTGCATATATTGTAAAAACGCAATCACTGAGGTCTTTTTTTGAAGGATTATATAGAGGAAAGAGCGGTTGATATTGCAGAATATATTATTGAACACAATGCCACGGTGCGTCAGGCGGCAAAAGAGTTTGGGATCAGTAAATCGACGGTTCATAAAGACGTGACCGACAGGCTGCTGAAAATCAATCCGGGACTGGCACAGGAAACCAGAAAGATTCTGGATACCAACAAATCAGAGCGGCATATCCGGGGCGGCATGGCCACCCGGGAAAAATATCTGCACCGGCATGCGCAGGAAAAATGTTGCCAAGGAGAATTCTTTCCTCTATAATAAAAAGGATTGCAGAGAGGAAATTTACAGTCAGGAGGAAAATACGTGGAAAGAGAAATGATCATTGTCCTGGATTTTGGCGGACAGTACAATCAGCTGATTGCCAGGAGAGTTCGGGAATGCAACGTATATGCAGAGGTACACCCCTATACACTTGACATTGAGCAAATAAAACAAATGAACCCAAAAGGAATTATTTTCACAGGCGGTCCCAACAGCGTTTACGGAGAGGACGCGCCAAGATACAGCCCCGGGATTTTCGAACTTGGTATTCCGATTCTGGGTATCTGTTATGGATCACAGCTGATGGCATATCTGCTGGGCGGCAAGGTGGAGACAGCGCCGGTAAGCGAATATGGCAAAACCGAGGTGGATGTGGATAAAAGTTCAGTGCTTTTTAAAGAAGTCTCCTCAAAAACCATCTGTTGGATGAGCCATACCGATTATATTTCTCAGGCGCCGGAAGGATTTAAGGTAACGGCCTCTACGCCGGTATGTCCGGTAGCGGCTATGGAGGATTCCAGCCGCAGGCTGTATGCGACACAGTTCCATCCGGAGGTAATGCATACCAGGGAAGGAAAGAAGATGCTGGCCAGCTTCGTCTATGGCGTCTGCGGATGCAGCGGAAGCTGGAAAATGGATTCCTTTGTGGAAGAGTCTATAAAAGCTATCCGTGAGAAAGTCGGAGACGGCAAGGTGCTTTGCGCACTGTCCGGCGGTGTGGATTCCTCTGTCGCCGCTGTTATGATGGCCAAAGCCATCGGCAAGCAGCTGACCTGCGTCTTTGTAGATCATGGCCTGCTGCGAAAAAATGAAGGCGATGAGGTGGAAGCGGTATTTGGTCCGGACGGGCCCTATGACCTGAATTTCATCCGGGTTAACGCTCAGGATCGGTTTTATGAAAAACTGGCCGGGGTTTCAGAACCGGAAGAAAAGAGAAAAATTATCGGCGAAGAATTTATCCGGGTATTTGAAGAAGAAGCTAAGAAAATCGGAGCCGTGGATTTTCTGGTACAGGGAACTATCTATCCTGACGTCATCGAGTCGGGTCTTGGAAAATCTGCCGTAATCAAGAGCCACCATAATGTAGGCGGGCTGCCGGATTACGTGGATTTCAAAGAAATCATCGAGCCGCTGCGGCTGCTCTTTAAAGATGAAGTCCGTAAAGCAGGACTGGAACTGGGTATTCCGGAGTATCTGGTATTTCGCCAGCCCTTCCCGGGACCGGGCCTTGGCATTCGAATCGTCGGCGAGGTAACGGCAGAAAAGGTAAAGATTGTGCAGGATGCAGATGCCATCTATCGGGAGGAAATCGCAAAAGCAGGCGTGGATCAGGATCTGGGCCAGTATTTTGCAGGCCTGACGAATATGCGTTCAGTGGGTGTCATGGGAGATGAGAGAACCTATGATTATGCGGTTGCACTGCGCGCCGTCACCACCAGTGATTTTATGACGGCGGAGGCTGCAGAAATCCCGTATGAGGTATTGTTTAAGGTTACCAATCGGATTATCAATGAGGTGAAAGGGGTTAACCGAGTCATGTATGATCTGACTTCCAAGCCCCCGGGAACGATAGAGTTCGAGTGATGAAATGAACTCTAAAAACCCAGCGTTTATACGGGTTGCAAGCAAATTTGTTTAGGCGTTGGCAACGATTTGGCAACATTTCGGGTATCACTCACTGAATAACAGAATACTTCAATAACAGAAAACCTTACTGATTTTCAGAAATGAAGCTGAAAGTCGGTAAGGTTTTTTGCGTCTGTAATGAAATTATTATTTGTCTGGTTTTAGCCTGTCTTTGAAGGCTTCTACGAGATAATCGCTGAGTTACTTTGAAGGCGAAACTTTATGCCATTGTCCGGATGTATCCAGCGCCGGATAATTATACCGCCATTGGTCATATTCGTTTTTTGTGATTTCTCCCCGTTCCAGACGAGCAGCCTGTTCCTGCCATGCATGGAACATATCAAACATGGTGGAGTAAGTGGAGCCGGTGGATTTGTCCAACCGCAGACACACTTCTCCGTCAATCTCTCCGATTTTCAGCCCGTACATATCTTCCAGAGCAAAGAGGGTGTGCATAAGACCAAGGTAGCTGTCTATATCCGGCACGTCGATTGCCCGTGGACTGACATCAAAGACGTGAGCTATTTCTTTGACGAGATCGAGTTTGGGTTTTCTGGCTTCGGATTCGTATTGCGCTACACGGACATCAGAGGTCTTTCCGAGAAAGCCGAGAATTTCACCGAGTTGTTTTTGTGTCATGCTTTTCCGATTACGGAAAAAGCGGATTCGCTTGCCGATTGCCATAATAAAACCTCCGTTGCAGTTATAGTGATACAATCATTTTGACTTAAACAAATTTGTTGAATTTAGTATAGCATGACACAAGAGGAATAGCAAGAAAAAACTTAAATAAAAAAAGTTAATATTTTTCTGTAAACCACTTGACTTAACGGAATTTATTTAGTATTATGCATATAGGTATTAAGCAAAAATGGTTAAGAAAGGGAGACGACAGTATGGCAGAAAGATCATTTATGACAGTGGAAGAAGTGGCAGAGGAATTGCGTGTGTCAAAGTCAAAAGCCTACCAGATTGTGCGAGAACTGAATGCAGAATTACAGAAACAGGGCTATCTGACAGTGGCGGGACGTGTGAGCGCTACATTTTTTCATAAAAAGGTTTGTTACAGCGATTGACGGAAAGGAGATGATTAAATGGCTGTATACAAAGATAACGCTACGGGAACGTGGCGGGTAATCTATCGTTTCACGAACTGGAAAGGGGAGCGGAAGCAGACGCAGAAACGGGGATTTGCTACAAAGAGAGAAGCACTAGCGTGGGAGCATGAGGTAATGCTGAAACAGGGAGCGAAACTGGATATGACGTTTGCTAGTTTCTTTGAGATTTATGAAGCTGACAAAAAGCAGCGGGTGAAAGAAAGCACATGGGAATCTAAAAGCCATGTAATCCGCACAAAGATTTTACCGTATTTCGGGAATCGAAAGATAGCAGAGATTGAAGCAAAGGACGTTATTGCATGGCAGAATGAACTGATGGCATACCGGGACGAGAAAGGAAAGCCTTATTCAGGGGATTATCTGAAAACGATACACGCCCAGCTGACAGCGATTTTCAACCATGCGGTAAACTTCTATAATCTGCCCTACAATCCGGCAAGGAGAGCAGGAACAATGGGAAATGAGGTTCCGAAAGAAATGAACTTCTGGACGAAAGAAGAATATCTGAAATTTTCCGAAGCCATGATGGATAAGCCCCGTTCCTATTATGCCTTTGAAATGCTTTACTGGTGTGGAATCCGTTCTGGCGAGCTTCTGGCTCTTACGCCTGCTGATTTTGATTTTGAGAAACAGACGGTCATGATCAGCAAGACGTATCACCGTTCTAAAGGACGAGACATTATCACAAGCCCAAAAACGAAAAAGAGTAACCGTACAATTAAAATGCCGCCATTTCTCTGCGAAGAAATACAGGAATATATCAAAATGCTGTATGATATTCAGCCGGACGAGAGAATGTTTACGGTCACAAAATCCTATCTCAACCACGAAATGGAGCGAGGGGCGAAGCAGGCAGGTGTAAAGAAGATACGGGTGCATGATATTCGTCACAGCGCAGTTTCTCTGTTAATTAACATGGGATTTTCTGTGCTGGCGATTGGGGAGCGCATGGGGCATGAGGCCGAGAAAATCACCTACCGCTATGCTCACCTGTTCCCTACGGTGCAGACGCAAATGGCGGAGAAACTGGAAATGGAGAGAATGACAAAGGAGAACACAAATGGAAAGAACACTTGATTACAAAGGGCGATGGCGCAATCATACAGTAGCGTTCCGGGTATCGGACGAGGAAGCAAAGCTGATTAACGATTTGGTTGCACTGTCCGGTCTGACAAAGCAGGATTATATCACAAGGCGTCTGCTGTGCTGGGACGTAGTAGTACAGGGTAATCCGAGGGTGTATAAGGCTCTGAAAAATCAGATGGCTGCTATCTATGAAGAATTAAAGCGGCTGAAAACATTAAGCCCTGACAATGATGAGCTGCTCTACACGCTGCAGGTAATCGCAATCACATTATACGGTTTGAAAGGAGAAGATGAATGACAAAAAAAATAAAAACAACTGCTCCCGTATCATCTGTTGGCGCAGATGGGGCGCAGCCGCAATTAAAAAATCACACTGAAATTATAGCAAATGAAACAGCACAAATCAATCTGCAAGCCGTACAAAACCCGGAGAAATCCGGGAGCGGCAGACTTCAGACCGTTTCCATGACGGAACTGTACGATACGGTCTATCCGCCGAGAACACCGATTGTAGATGGATTCCTTTACGGTGGCACTTACCTCTTTGTGGGGGCACCGAAAGTAGGAAAATCATTTTTTATGGGGCAGCTTGCCTACCATGTGGCAATGGGGATCTCTTTATGGGATTATCCCGTCCGAAAAGGGACGGTGCTGTATCTGGCGTTGGAAGACGATTACGCAAGGCTTCAGCGGCGGCTCTCCGTCATGTTTGGTGTGGAATGTGCGGATAATCTGTATTTTGCGACACAGGCAAAAACCTTGAATGAGGGCTTAGACAGGCAATTTGAGGAATTCCTGAAAGAGCATACTGACGCAAGGCTGATTATCATTGACACGCTCCAGAAAGTACGTGAGGTCGGCGGGGACAGGTACAGCTATTCCAGCGATTATGAGATTGTGACAAAGCTAAAATCTTTCAGCGACAAATACGGTATCTGCCTATTAGTGGTACATCATACACGTAAGCTGGAATCTGAGGATAGCTTTGAGATGATCTCCGGCACAAACGGGCTTCTTGGAGCGGCAGACGGGGCGTTCATTATGCACAAGAAAAAGCGCACTGACAATCTGGCAGTGCTGGATGTTGTGGGACGTGACCAGCCGGATCAGGAACTGACCATAGAGTTTGACCGGGAGCATTGTGTTTGGAAATTTAAGAAGGCAGAGACGGAGTTGTGGAAACAGCCGCCGAATCCATTGCTGGAAGCAATCAACAACTTTCTGACAGAAGACAAGCCGGAATGGGAGGGAACAGCAACGGAACTTGCAGGTCAGCTGACAGATATACAGATACAGGCGAATGTCTTGTCCAGAAAGCTGAATGTAGCTAATAGCCAACTGCTCAACGATTATGGGATTTTCTATAATAACAAGCGGGGGCATGAAAGAAAAATTATTCTTAAACGGCTTGAGCCGAAAGAGTAAAAGCGACGATATGCGACGGCTGCGACGGTATTTTTTACAGCGGGCTAGTATGGAAATTATCGACGCTACCGACGCAAACCGACGCAGAAAGGATGAAGTGATGAAGAACGTGCAAATCCCTTATGAATTATTTGTATCTCTGCTCCGCTATCATCTAATGGAAGATAATGATTGTCTGAATGAAATCCGGCAGGGGTTGGAGCAGAAATTGGATTCAATGGTGCGCCATGAATTATATGCAAAATATAAGACTGCGCTCACACAGGAAGATCGGGAAAAAGCCAGACAGGAATATCTGGATAAACGTGGAGTGTGGGACAGTTTCCGCTGGTAGTTTTCCTTTGAGGATAATAAACAGGAGCGTGCCACGCTCCTGTGGATAACAGACAACGAGAAAGGTGTGATTCGAGGATAATTCAGCCGGAATGGGGAACCCGGAATGTGAACAATTTTTACGAAAGTGAAGCCTGGAGAATTGCCGCACTCAATGAAACTTTTGAGGAAATGGAACTGACGGCGGCAGAAGAAAAGCGACAGGAACAGTCGCTCCGTCCGTAGGACGAAAGCTCCCGGCAGGGCGCAAAGGCAGCTTTTGATGGACGGAACGGCTGTCAAAAGTGCTTTTGCGTTACTTTCG
>DSLMC04102__coassemble_1503_pt1 | contig 12641 bp, 10 predicted proteins | sample DSLMC04102__metabat2_low_PE_042 | metagenome-assembled genome bin DSLMC04102
GGAGTAAACTCTACACCTCATTAAAGGAGTGGAATTTAAAATTTCATTTTAGGTTAAGATGTTAAGATTAGATAAGAATTGAGTTTTTCACGAAAAAATGATAAACTAAATAAGACCATTTAATTTTTGACATGAGGGGTTTAAGAGGATATGGCTGTCTGTTATGGTAAATTGTTCCATCTAATGATTGATAGAAAAATTACAAATTCCCAGCTTAAGGAAAAAGCTGGTTTTAGCGCAAATATAATCACTCGCCTAAAAAAGAACGAATACATTTCATTGGATAGTATTGAATGCATCTGTAAAGTGCTGGATTGTGGTGTTGATGATATCCTTGAATTTGATTTTTCTGCATCAAATGTATCGGAGCAGAATTGCTCGACGTGCCTTCCGGAGGAACGCAATAATGGAGAACATTAAAGAGTTTGTTAAATCTACAAAGCTAGTAAGCCGTATTTTTATGGTAATCTGGCTGTTTATGTGTATGCTGATTACATTATCTTTTTTAGTGGGAAGTCCCAGAGAAAACATTGTTTCCGATATTGCATTCCTAATTGTTTGTTATATCCTTTTTTCTGCTATGTTCCTTATCCCTGCAATTACGATTACACAAGCGCAGCGTGCAAAAGTGAGTGAAGCATGCTATTCTCAGAAATCATATTGGATTACACTTTTACTGGCGATTTTTTTCGGAACATTGGGCATACATCGTTTCTATACAGGGAGAAAATTAACAGGGATACTTTACCTTTTGACATTAGGGGGAGTTGGAATCGGATGGATGGTAGATATCATTCTAGTGGCAACAGGTATGTTTCTTGATAAAGAGGGAAATATCATTCAACGGGCGGAGCATAGGAAACAAGAGCATAATATTAGGCCCCAGTCTGTAAAAGCAAGTGAGGTGTCAAAGAACTCCGAAAAATTGCAGGAAACAGCAGAAAACCAAACTGTGAAGTCAACTTTGTTTTCGGACGTTGTAGTTGCTGGAGATACTGAGAAAAAGCAGGAGATTCCTGCAAGGCCTTCCGGACAAGATACATTTTGCGAAAGGCCTTCTTTTTCGGTTACAATTTCAGCAACAAAAATAGGAGAGAACGAAGTATCGCTATATACCACAAGATCATATTCTGACAATTCTTCCACAAAATTTTTTAGAGATATGAAAAAGTATGCTGATACGGTTAGACACAAAGCAGAGTTTGTTCCATTCATGCAGTATTGGCCTACTTATGACAGTATGGATCATCGCCAGCGTGCGTGGTATTTTTATTGGCGTACTCAAGTGCGGAATGGTGAATATCCAGATACTGACCTATCCTATATTTTCGTGCACATATACGAGCTTTTAAGCGGCTGTGGATGGAAGCAAGCGTCCGATGGATATAACCAGCTGATGTCTCTTTGGATGTCTTATCGAGAGCGGTTTCCTAAACTGGATCAATATCTTTTTGGGTGGATTTTCGACTTTGCCAAGCTTCATCAGCTTGATTTTATCATGCCCAAAATATGTGATTTACAATTACCAAGTCAGAATGCGATCAGGGATCTTTTACTTGACCAACATAGCAATGAGCAACCATTGAGACTGCCGTTCCCTCTAATTTGTTCTCTGTGCGACTATTCGATAACGGGTAGTAAATTTTATAAAGATGGGCATCAGCAGTTAATGAAGAAGGCCATACCAAGAGTGGTGGCTCTGGCAGATGCAGTACTGTTAAAAGAGAAAGGGCGAGGTATCTTTGCTATATATGGTCCAAATCGTCCTAGAAAACAAAGTTATTATGTGTTTCAAAGCGCAGTATGCCCGGAGGCCAATAAGCAAATTGATCTTTCTGTAAAAGCATATAGCGTGAGCACAAGATTGCGAAATTATGTGAACCAACTTGTGCGTTACAGTGAAAATGTTCTCAGAAGTTTATATGGGTATCGAGGACGGTTACGTGGTGTAGAACTAGAATCTGAATTATCTAGTCTGGTAGAAAGCTTTTTGAAGAAAGAATATACGCCAAAGAAAAATACAGAAAAAGCGCCGCCAAAACAAGTTGAGTTAAAATTGGACTTTGAGAGCATTGCAAGCCTGAGGGCGCAGTCTGATGCTGTGCGAGATGCTCTTGAAGTGGCAGATGAAGGGACGCAAAAAGAACTGTTGACAGAACTGCCGGAGATCTCCGCAATGTTTACAAAGCTTTCAAAGCCGGCCAAAAAATTTCTCTTGTCGCTTAAAGCGACAGAATGGGAGAGTCCTGCAAATACGGAGACAAGCACTTTAATCAAGGAAATTAATTCTGCGGCAGCGTATTTCATTGCACGGGCATTGATTGTGACTGAGGCTGGACGGTATATTGTCGAAGACGACTACCGCGATGAACTGGATTACATTTATGAAAATACGTCGGAGTCAGAACTTGCTGCGGAACAGAAATCGGAAGTAGAAACAGAGATACAGAACGCTAAGTTGGATGAAATTGGTTTGCCGGAAAACCTGAAAGAATTTTTGGAAGCGTTGACAGATATCCAAAGACAAGCCCTGCAGGCGATTTTGTTTTCCGATGATCCACAAGAAAAGCTAGCAAAGCTGGCAGAAGAAGCTATGTCCATGCCTGAAATCTTGATTGATGAGATCAACGATGTGGCAACACAGTTTCTCGATGATATTTTGATTGATACGTTTGACGATACACCGACTGTTTTGGAGCAATATGCCAACGAACTGAAGTGTGCCGTAGAACTACTGGGGGTAGAGTGATGGCAGCAACAATTAATCGCCGTGAGGCGGCAGCCTTAATCAATTCATTGACGGCAGGTGTTGTCCCGAGAATCGGATTGCGTCATATCGCGGTAGGCAGGCAACCGGAGGTAAACGCCTTCTTGCAGGACCTGTCCACGGTAGAGGACGGTGGAGCCGCTTTTCGCTTTGTGTGTGGACAATATGGCAGCGGAAAGAGCTTTTTGCTGCAAATGATCCGTAATAACGCAATGGAGCGTTCTTTTGTGGTTATGGACGCAGATTTGTCTCCAGAGCGCCGGCTCACCGGAACAAAAGGACAGGGGCTGGCAACATACAAAGAACTTATGCAGCACCTGTCTACCCGCACACGTCCAGAGGGCGGTGCATTGGAATCGATTCTGCAAAAATGGATCTCTGCTATGCAGTCAAGCATAGCAAGGCAAAATAGCCTGAAGCCCGGAGACCTAGCACTCGTTGATGCTGTCAGTGCAGGCATCGCAGAGGTGCTCTCGGAATTATCTGAAATGGCCTACGGTTTTGCATTCGCTACGGTCATTGATGCTTACTGGAGAGGTATGAAAACCGGTGACGATGGTCTGAAACAGGCATCGCTTCGCTGGATTCGTGGTGAATATGCCAACAAAACGGAGGCGCGCCGAGACCTGCCTGTTGACAGCATTATTGACGATCAGAACTGGTATGAGTTTTTGAAGCTGTTTGCTCTGTTTGTTTATAAGGCTGGTTATAAAGGATTACTGGTTTTTCTTGATGAAGGCGTTAATCTCTATAAAATCACTCATAAGCAGGCTCGAGACAGCAACTATGAAAAAGTCTTGACCATTTTCAATGATACAATGCAAGGCAAGGCACGCTATATCGGTGTGTTTATGAGTGGAACCCCACAATTTATCTATGATGAACGCAGGGGATTGTTTAGCTATGAAGCCCTTTGTTCGCGCCTTTCAGACAATCGATTTAGTACCCAGGGATTTGTGGACTACACAAGTCCTGTCATTAAGCTGAATCAGTTGTCATCGGAAGAAATTTATCTGCTGCTTGAGCGTCTTTGCCAACTGCATAGCTCCTATTATGACTATGAATGCAAGCTTGGGGCGAACGAATTGACTGCATTTCTGAATACGGTACTCACGCGCTTAGGGGCGGATCAGCTGCTGACCCCGCGTGAGGTTACGAGAGATTTCCTGGGTTTGTTGAATATCCTTCACCAAAATCCGGATGTCACATTCGAGGGGGTGGTCCATACACAGGAATTTCAGGTTAAGAGTGCAGAAAAGAATCCGGAACAAATTGACGATGCGGCGGAAAATCTGTTTGCCGAATTTGACATATGAGTAGTAGTGCATTTGAGCGGTATGCTCCCTTTATTCAAGAATACATATACCGGAAAAGATGGACGGACTTGCGGGAAGTACAGGTAGAAGCTTGCGATGCCATTATGGACACCAACGAGCATGTTATCGTTGCCTCCGGAACTGCTTCTGGCAAGACGGAAGCTGCATTTTTCCCTATTCTGACCATATTGGAGAAAAATCCATCTACTTCCGTTGGGGTAATGTATATCGGCCCACTCAAAGCGTTGATTAACGATCAATTTGAGCGGTTGAATGAGCTGCTTGATGATCGTGAGATTCCCGTGTGGCCCTGGCATGGGGACATATCGCAGTCAACCAAGAAAAAGGCGCTGCAAGTAGCACAAGGAATTTTGCAGATTACGCCTGAGTCGCTGGAGGCACTACTGATGCGCCACCCAGGAGATGCTTGCCGCTTATTTTCGGACCTGCGCTTTATTGTCATAGATGAGATTCATGCGCTGATGGGAGAGGACCGGGGCCTTCAGGTACTGTGCCTGATCGCAAGGCTTGAAAAACTGACTGGATGTCGCCCGCGCAGAATCGGGTTGTCAGCAACTTTGAACGATTACCGGCCTGCGATGGCCTACCTATCTGCGGGGAGCTCTGTCGGTGCGATAGCGGTAGGCATTACAAGCTATAAGCGTACGATTTCGCTGTGTGTAGAGAGTTTTCCTGTCGCAGAAGATGAAAAGCAGGCAGAGCAGGATCTCCAAAAATATTATGAATTCTTGTATGACAACTGTCACACAAAAAAGTGCCTGGTTTTTGCGAACAGCCGTGGTAATGTAGAAAATGTGATTGCACACATGAAATATATTGCAAAGCAGCGAGGTGAGCGAGATGTATTTTATGTGCATCACGGAAGTGTGTCTGCCTCGTTGCGTCAGGAAGCGGAACATGCTCTAAGAGATTATGCGGGGCCTACGGTTGCTGCCGCGACCCTTACCTTGGAATTGGGTATCGACATCGGCGCTCTGGATTCTACGATTCAAGTAGGTGCGCCTTACACCTGTTCCAGCTTTGTTCAGCGCCTTGGTCGTTCTGGGCGGAGAACCGGAAAGTCACAGATGATGTTTCTAAATTTATATGAACCGTCATGTAAAAATCCCTATGAGGTACTGCCATGGGATTTGCTCCGCTCTATTGCAATTATCCAACTATACCTTGAAGAACGATGGGTGGAGCCATTTATCCAAAAGAAGAAACCGTTTAGCCTACTAGCACATCAAACGCTAAGTGCGCTTATGACCTATGGAGAACTTTCTCCGGTAGAACTTGCCCGGAAGGTTTTGCTACTTCCCGCTTTCCGAGATACAGTTTCAGCAGGTGAATATCAGGACCTACTGCGATATATGCTGCAGGAGGAATACATACAGCGGATTGAAGGCGGCGGCTTGATTGTGGGATTGAAGGGGGAAAAAATCACAAATCATTTCTCCTTTTATGCGGTTTTTCAAGATGAAGAAACCTATCATGTGATGTCAAAAGATGGGGAAGTCGGTATGCTGACGAATTGCCCGGCAGCAGATGAGGTTTTTGTCCTGGCTGGCCGATCTTGGCGGGTTGTTTCCATTGATGAGGAACGAAAAATTATCTATGTTGCTCGCACGAAAAGCAATCGGATTCCCGTATGGATGGGGACTGGCGGAGACATTCATGTTAAAATCGTAAAGCGGATGAAAAAAGTCCTGCAGGAAAATACAATCTATACTTATTTGCAGCCAAACGCACAGCGATTGCTTTCTGATGCGCGAAATTACGCGAGGAAAAACGGACTGCTCGATAGCAAAGTACTACCCTGCAGTGAAAACAGCTTTTTCATTTGCCCATGGTGTGGAACCAGAGAAATCAGGACAATGGCTAAACTTTTTTCTTGTGGATTAAAGCAAACTCTTGATATATACGCTGTGGCTAGTTCCTACTATTATCTGCAAATTACAAGCGGGCTTAGTCTTGATGAATTTTTGTTTCGATGCAGTAACTTGAGTATTAATTTAGACGATCCGGATGTTGTACTTCCGCAAAAGCAAACGCCTAAAATAGATAAATATGATGCGATGGTACCGGAGGCTCTCTTGAGAAGTGCATTTCTCTATAATCAAATGGATGTGCCGTCAGCAATTAGCATTTTGAGGGATATTGAAATGGCAGCATGGACCTAAAAAATGCAAAGGTAAAGCAAAAATGAAACTCGTCTAAAAAACAAGATAGAACTATGTTATAATACTACCCATAAACCACCTAATCATCCATCTCAAGCAAAACACATGATAGGATGGCCTGGATAGATTTTTGATAGCAAAAGTCCGAATAGACCTTAGGATAAGAATAATCTGCATCAAATAGAACCACAAAGAATTAAATTATCTATACAAAAAAGTTTAGGAACGGATTTAACTCGGCGTGTGGGAATGATTTCAAAAGCCAGGAAAATCCTGATATGACTGGGTTTTCGAGGGAAGCTAACTGATTTTGATTAGTCAGTTAGCTCTCTTTTTAGTTTAAGTTTTCTTCTTCAATATCTTTGATTGTTTTGTGTTCGGATGAATCGTTTTGTCAAATGCCAAAAAGATTACCTCCCATTATATCCACTTGCAATCAGTGGTGGACCATTTTTCGGTAAATTGATTATCTTTGCCTGCCGCCATAAACGGCTGTTCAAGGAAATTCCTTATTGTTTTCAGCATATTTGGATTTCTCCAAACGGCGGAGAAATTCTTCTGACAAAAAAGCTGCAAGCAGAGCTGATAACTCCTGCCGCTTTCAGCAGCTTTATTTTTCAGCCGTGCAAGCACGGAAGCAGCAATATCAGTCACTCAGCAGCACCTCCATTACATCCATCAATTTTTTGTAAACACGCATTTTCTTTGCATAACTTGAAAGAGTGCGCAGGTTTTTCTTTTTATCGGCAGCATAGGCATTGAGTGCTTTATTAAACATTTCGCTGTCAAGCTTTGTGCGGTATTTGAAACAGTCGCAAATGGTACGCTCCCGATCATAAACAGCAAGCTGTACTCCGTTGAAATCCCCGTTTGCTTTTCCGATTTCAAACAGGGTGGGTTGTATAAAATACACTTTTGTTGCCAGAGAATCGATATGCAGCTTTGTTCGTGAAAAGGTACGGGGGACGGCAATGGACCATTGCCGGGGCGAAAAGTCACTGTAGCCATAATAAAACAGCGCCGATTCAACGCATACTATGCTTTCGGGAAGAAGAGAGGCAAGTACCTGTTCTTCTTTTATATCTTCCTGCTCAGCAAGCTGGTAATAGCCATGTCTGATGCGGTCAAGATAACCCTTTTTACACAGATTGGCTACATCGTAGTTGGTAAGTCCTTCGGTAATAAAATCAGCGGTTTTTGCAATACCGTTGTTGTTTTTTATTGTATTTTTTGCGGTTTCTATTCTGTTCATTTATTCACCAACTTTCAAGACACAGCTTATTAATACTGTGTTCAGAAAATATTATACCATAGAAGTGCTCCGGTATAAACAATTTTTAATACACAATTGTAAGGTATTGTGAAATTAAAATTTGAAACATTATTGCAAAAAAAGCCCCCTCCCGGCAGACTGCCGGGAGGGGGCGTGTTAATGAGTAGGAAAATTATTTTTTGTAGAAATCGGGTGTTCCGCCGGTGACAACTTTTTCTGCCTGACCGGTGGTCTGAGATTTCACCAGTGCATCAGCGGTGATGGAGGCAACGTAGCCGTCCCATGCGGAGGAGCCGCCTGTCTCGCCTTTGAGCGCATGGTCTACCCAGTCCTGAATTTCGATATCATAGGAATCGATGAACCGCAGGATCCAGTTATCTTCAATCTTTGTGGAAACCTGGTTGGCGTAACGTACTGTCGGGAAGGAGGGGCAGGGCAGATTTACCACGCCGTTTTCGCATACTACTTCGCAGTTGATATCGTAACCGAAGCCGCAGTTAACGTTGACTTCCAGAACAGTTACGATGCCGCCTTTGGTTTTCATAATCATGATCTGAGGATCTTTCAGACCTTCATGGGCTTTGGAAGAGGATTTCGGCATGATGCACTGTACTTCATCCCATTCATCGTTGATCAGCCAGGGCAGTACGTCGATTTCATGGATAGCGGTGTCGGTCACTGCCATGGAAGTGGTATAATCCGGAGCAACACCGTCTGCGCGATGAGTACATTTCAGTACCATGGGAGCGCCGAATTTGCCGGAGTCAAGCAGTTCTTTTACCTGACGGTAACCGCGGTCATAACGGCGCATAAAGCCAACCTGTACCAGGTGTTTGCCGGAAGCCATCTCGGCGTCTACAACTGCCTTGCAGTCTTCGGCGGTATTTGCCAGCGGTTTTTCACTGAATACCGGTTTGCCGGCCTGGATGGCAGCGATAATGGGATCTTTGTGGAAAGCGCCGGGTGTGGTAACGACAACGGCGTTTACATCCGGGTCATTGATGGCCTGATGGAAATCGGTGTAAACTTTTGTGCCTTCGCCGGCGATCTGAGCTGCTTTTTTTGCTCCGTCCTCAAATACATCACATACGGCGACAACCTGTGCGCCGCGGATGCGGTTCTGAATACGCTCGATGTGTTCGCGGCCGATCATGCCGCAGCCGATAACAGCAATCTGTAATGACATAATGAAATCCTCCTTTTTTGCGCTGAAATGCACAATGCACATGAAAATATACTTTTATAACGGCGATAAGTACAGGAACATGAGCGCGTGCACGTGAACATCTTGTGATTTGATTATAGCACTGATCAGAGAAAATACAAGAGGGAAAGAAAAGAAAATTACACATTCATCGAAATAGACAACAAAAAGAGACGGATATTAGATAATATTACCAGAAACGGACACAAGGCATGTGCAATGCACATTGCACATGGGAAAAGCCGGTGCGTGGAAGCAGCGGCTTTTGCGGTGATGTTAAATATTATACATGGTGCGGATATCGATGGGCATCAGCAGCTGTTCTTCTTCCGGCTTTTCGCCAGAGAGCAGGTATTCGGTCAGAATTTCCAGAGGACGGATGGCCTGCATGGAAGCGTTCTGGTCTATGACGAAATCAATGGTGCCGTCCCTTAGTCCGCGCAGCGTATCCGGCAGCAGGTCATGGCAGATGAAATGAACTTTTTCTTGTCTGCCCAGGTCGCGCAGACAGTCGCAGACGCCGGCCTGTCCGTTGGCGGCCAGATAGATGCCCCGGACATCATCATGTTCATTAAGCACACGATGTACACAGTCGTAGCAAATCTGACGGTCGTCATTGCCCCGTTCCAGGGGCAGCAGCGTCAGTCCGGGGTAGAGGGAGTGGACTTCCGACTGGAAACCGTCGATACGCCGCCGGTGGGAGAAGCTGGAGAAATGGCCTGACAGCATCAGTACTTTGCCCTGTCCGCCCAGCAGCATGTTCATCAGGCCGGCACAGGCGCGGCCGCTCAGATAATTGTCCTGGCCCACGTAGCAAAGCCGCCGGGAGCCGGGGGTATCCGTATTAAAGGTAACTACCGGAATGTTATTGGCCCAGAGAGCGTCGATGCGTTCCAGGATTTGTTCGTCTTCCACGGGCATCAGTGCGATGCCGTCCATTTTGGCCTGTTCCAGGTCATCCAGATCTTTCAGCTGTTGTTCCAGCTGAAAATGTTCCCGTTCCAGGATTGTCAGCGACACATTCATTTTGCGCAGTTTCTGTTCCGCTTTGTGCAGCTCTTCCAATACCAGCCGGATAAAGGGGGTTTCTGCTGACTGGACGATCACGCCCAGCTGCCAGGTGCGTTGGGCGCGCACCAGCATGCTGCCGGCCCGGTTGCGTTCGTAGCCCAGTTCTTCTGCAATTTGTCGGATTTTTGCTTCGACCGCGGGATCAACGTGGCCGCGCCGGTTGATGACCCGGTCCACTGTACCGCGGGAAACGCCGGCCAGTTTGGCGATCTGTGCCTGTGTAACTCCCATTTTACTGCCTCCGTGTGCATGAAATGTACATTTTTCCACATTATATCTTATTTCAGACGGGGGCGCAATAGAGAACAGACGGCAGGTCGTATCTTGCTCTTGCGCAGGGAGCTGTTATTTGTTATACTACAGAAAGTTTCATAATAACTGGTTCGAAACCCTCCCAGTATAAAAAACTAGGCAGACAGGTATCTTCTGAGGAAGCATGCCTTTTTTGTGGAGGAATCGTGCCGCAGGAAAGGTGAATTCACCAGGAGGTTTTTTTTATGCCGAAAGTGATTATAGACTGTGATCCGGGTATTGATGATGTGCTGGCGCTGCTGCTGGCAGCTGCGTCACCGGAACTTGAGATCGTGGGGATTACCACGGTATCCGGCAACGTGCCGGCGGATATGGGGGCCGGAAACGCCAGAAAGGCCCTTGCACAGGCGGGGCGCCTGGATATTCCTGTTTATATCGGGGAGATGGTTCCGCTGAAGGGTAAATACGTGGACGCCATGGACACCCATGGAAGCGACGGATTAGGAGAGAGCTTTCTGCCGGAGATTCCCGGAGTATTTCCGGAAAAATCAGCGGTGGATTTTCTGGAGGAAGAACTGGAAAAGGAAGAAATTTCGATTATTGCTTTGGGTCCGCTGACCAATCTGGCCCGTCTCTTTTTGAAAAGGCCGGAACTGGTTGACAGGGTTTCCCGGCTGGTATCCATGGGAGGAAATTTCAAAAGTCACGGAAACTGTTCTCCGGTGGCAGAGTATAACTACTGGTGTGATCCAAAGGCCGCCCGCATCTGTTATCAGATGTTTGCCGATGCCGGGAAAAAGATTGAAATGGCAGGGCTGGACGTTACCAGGAAAATTGTGCTTACCCCCAATCTGCTGTCTTATATGGAAAGACTGGATCCAAAGACGGGGGCATTCGTCCGGAAAGTGACTGGCTTTTATATGGACTTTCACTGGGAATATGAAGGGATCATCGGATGCGTCATCAATGATCCGCTGGCGGTGGCTTATTTCCTGGATCCATCTTTATGCAGCGGAATCGAACGTTATGTGGAAGTGGAGACGGAAGGAATCTGCCGGGGGCAGACGGTGGTGGATTCCATGAATTTCTGGAAAAAAGAGCCGAACAGCCTGGTTTTGACCGAGACGGATGCTGGAAGATTCATGCGCTTTTTCCTGACGAGGATTCTGAGAAAGGAAGACGGGACGCGGTGGGCGAAAGAGGAACTGTCCTGTCTGGAGCAGCTGTAGGCAGGAGGCGAGGGTGATATGAGAGAGAAAAGGATGAGAAAGATCAGTCCCTGGCAGATCTGTCTTGTGGCCATGGCGGTGGTGATCAATATCGCCGGCGGACAGATTGCGCTGCTTTTGCGGCTGCCGGTCTATCTGGACAGTATCGGCACTGTCCTTATAGGCGCTCTTCTGGGTCCCTGGTTCGGCCTGCTGCCCAGTCTTTTGAGCGGCCTGGTGATGGGGATGGCCGGAGATATCTATTCCATTTACTTTGCGCCGGTGGGGATGATTACCGGAATGGTAAGCGGACTTTTGCTTCATGGCAGAAAAGTGAAAGGATTTGGGCTGCTTCTGGCCGGCCTGGGGATCACGGTTCCGGGGACAATTGTAAGTTCGCTGATCAATGCGGCGTTATTTGGCGGCGTCACCTCTTCCGGATCCACGATACTGGTACAGCTTTTGGCCAGGACGCCGCTTGGTCTGACCGGCAGCATTTTCGTGGTGCAGTTTCTGACAGATTATGCGGATCGCTGCATTGCGGTTTTTGCGGTGAGTCTGCTGCTGCCGCGAATTTTGGGCGAGCTGCGGCAAAGAATGACAGGGAGTGAGTGAAACATGGAACGATACAGTGTGATTACGAAAAAAAATCCCCGGGAAATCGTGCTGCTGCGGGCGTTTCCCTGTGCCTGGGGAAAATGTACCTTCTGTGATTATATCGACGATAACGGACGGGAGGAAAAAGAAATGATAAAGCAGAACCGGCAGGTACTGGATCAGGTGACAGGAACTTTTGGCGTGCTGGAGGTCATCAATTCCGGAAGCTGTTTTGAGCTTCCCCGGGAAACACTGGAAGATATCCGCGCAGTGATCCGCACAAAAAACATCGCCAGGCTGATCTTTGAAAGCCACTGGATCTATCGGAACCGTCTGCAGGAGATGCGGGATTTCTTTGGAATACCGGTTACCTACAAAATGGGTGTGGAAACCTTTGATTATGACTTTCGGGAAAGAGTCCTGAATAAACATGCGGATTTTCGTAAGCCGCAGGAGGCTGCCGCTTTTTTTGATTCCATCTGTCTGATGGTAGGCATAAAAGGACAGACGAAAGAGATGATCCGCAATGACATTTCGATGATGAAGAAGTACTTTAAACACGGGACGGTAAACGTTTTCAATAATAATACCACACCCATCCGGCGGGATGAGAAACTGGTACAGTGGTTTATGGAGGAGTACCGGTGGCTGCTGGATGATCCCGATGTGGAAGTGCTGTATGAGATCACGGATTTCGGAGTGGGATGATTTGAAAAAAAGCTAACTTGAAATTTTAAATTCCAGTGCAGAGTTAAATTCCACATGCCTTT
>DSLMC04102__coassemble_1579_pt1 | contig 12062 bp, 13 predicted proteins | sample DSLMC04102__metabat2_low_PE_042 | metagenome-assembled genome bin DSLMC04102
GCAGTTTGCCCAGAAGTTCTTCTCTGGACGGTACGTTGGACAGCGCCTGGATGCCCGACTGATCGTTGTATTTTCCTTCTACAACGCCGGCTACCAGTTCCAGTGCCGGACAGGTCTTTGCGAATTTTGCAAGGATTCTGGCCGGTGCTGTTGCATCCGTAGCGGAAACGGCAATCGCGTTTGTTCCGTGCAGATGCTCTGACAGACATTCACAGTCAGTACCCTTAAACGCAAAGTTCATCATGGTGTTTTTGTATACTTTATACTGAACACCGGCTTCTCTGAGCTCTTTACGCAGTTTCGTATCCTGTTCCACAGTGATTCCGCTGTAATTTACCAGTACGACCGCCTGCGCGTCTTTGATGGTATTTGCGATTTCTTCCACAATCGGTTGTTTCAGTTCTACTTTTGCCATAAAACGGTACACCTCCTTATATTATTTGTTGTACACGCTTCCGATAAAAAACAAAGACCTTTCCGCAAAGACGAAAAGGCCTGAAAATTCTCATTCCATAAGAATCATCTCTCCTCGGCGGGTGAATTTCTCTTTATGCCGTAAGGCACCCGCTGTCTTCGGCGTGATACTTTTAGAAGTATATCATCGCATTCCCGCTTTTGTCAAGATCATTTTTCCGATTTATCTTACATATATTTTTAAAAAACAGGATTCCTCATTATGCTGAATGTTTTCTGGGCAGCCATGATCCTTCTTGGAACAGTCTGCGCCGCATTTACAGGAAAGATTCCCGCCCTCACAGAAGCTGCCCTTTCATCCGCAAAAGAAGCCGTGGCGCTGGCAGTCACCATGGCAGGCATCGTCAGTCTCTGGTCGGGAATCATGGAAATCGCATCCTGCAGCGGTATTCTTACCCGAATGTCCGCAAAGATGTATCCCCTCCTTGGTTTTCTCTTCCCCTCCATACCCAAAAATCACCCCTCTTTGAAACACATCTGCGCCAATATGATCGCCAATATCTTCGGCCTGGGATGGGCAGCGACTCCCGCCGGCTTAAAGGCCATGGAGGAACTGGAAAAGCTGGAGGATGACCGCCGGGCCAAAAAGACGCCGGGCCCTGTGAGGAAGAAAGGGATCGCCAGCGATGAAATGTGTACCTTCCTGATCATAAACATTTCTTCTTTGCAGCTGATTCCTATAACCATCATCGCCTACCGAAGCCAGTACGGCAGTGTAAATCCGGCGGCAATCACCGGCCCTGCCATCCTTGCCACCGCCGTCAGCACATTGACCGCTGTTCTTTTCTGTAAAATCAAAACCTCCAAATGGAGAAAATAACGCTTCATCTCAATAATTGCTTTATAAACCCTTGCCACTCTGTTATAATATAACCATATTGAATGATTGGGAGGGATTTATATGGATTGGAAAAATAAGGTCGTGGATGCCTTAATTGAGGGGGATTGCTTCTTTTCCACTTTCCAGAAAATGAGATTCATCCAGCTGTTTAATGAACTAAAGGATGAGCCTTTCTTCAGCAAGGGGTTCTGCAAATGTGTTTTCCTCGCATCCTGTGATCAGGAGCATACCGACTTCTTAAAGAAAGTCGTCGATAAACTGATCAGCATGGACGCCAAAAATACCGATTATATGCTGAAGTTATCCGATGAACATGCGTCTTCTCTGAAAGCAAACGAAAAGGTACTGTTTAGGCTGTCAGATGATTTTCTTCGCAATCCGGACGGCACTCCGGACGAATCTTTCTTACTGGAACTGTCCCGCAGCTGGGTGCCCATCGGCGACAGCGCGCTTCAGGCAAGTCTCATCATCGACAGTCTATAAATTGTGTTTCTCATAAAAACCCTGCCGGAATCAGAGTGACGATTCCGACAGGGCTTTTTCACTGTATTCCTGTTTTCTGACGCTGGAAATAATCTCCAATCTTCCGGATAATTTTTTCACTTCAAATACAAAAGGATTTTCCTTGGCCCATTCCGGCTCTTTTCCGGCACGCTGCTGCCAGAGCGCATAATCTTTGACAAAGCCATCATGAATATACTGCTCCGCCTGCAGCCGGGCAGTCACCGCATCCTGGTAATCGGAAAAATACCCTATATAGTATCGTTTCCCTTTAAAACCGATATATACACGATAACGCCCGTTTTTCATCCTGGATACGCCGCGAAATCCGCTGGTATTGTCTTTTCTGTGCTTTCTCTTTTCCAGCATTTCCAGACAGGTTCCGTCAATAAAATGCAGCTGTTGATAAATATCCTTCTGTATTTCTTTTTTCAGACAGCCGCAGCTCCTGTAATTGCCATGGACAAGACCATTTTCCGATACACAGATCTCTCCTCCGCAATCGGGCCTTTCCTGGCCGTCTGCACAGAAACACATCCGCAGTCTCTCATCGTCCCTCTTTGCAGCCGCTTTGTATTGACCAGAATTTCTTTTCCGCAGCTGCAGCGGCACCTCCATACGCAATAACCATCCTGGCGCTCCTTCGTTCTTTCCAGAACAGTCAATTCGCCAAACTTCTGCCCCGTCAGATCAATTGTCATTCGCATCCTTATTCACCCCCGAACCGCTTCTTTCGCATCGGACTGTGACACGGCTGGCGCCGCCATAAGTGCAGGTAAACAAAGTCAGATCATACTTCCCGGCTGACATTTCTTCTACGGCAGCCGGCTCCAGGGTCTCCACCTTAACCACCTGATAGCAGTACCGCATGCCGTCCAGATCCGTGAAATACACATCTTCCCCTCCGGAAAACTGCGAAATCCCCCCGAAATGACGGCTGTAATTGTGCGCCGCAATAACCAGATCGTCCGTTTTCACTGAGCCCGTATAGCGGCAGGGCGCGATCCGCAGCCGTTCATAATCCCATTGCGCCATCACCGGAAGTTCCAGGCCCAATGACGGCATGGAAAGATATCCGATATAGTAATTTCCATCCAGTTCAATCTCTGTCATAGCCGACGGCTCCGCATCCGGACCAGCCGGATGAACGGCAGCGGCTTTTTTCTGTTCCGCAGAATCTTCTATATATTCCTTCATCAGAGGCAGCAGCTGATCGACAGACTCCCCTGCCCGTTCATCCTCCTGCCTGTTTCGAAAGAAAAGAGACAGCGCTGCCAGTACCAGCACTGTCCCCAGAATCATACAGATCGTTCCCATCCGCCTTCTATTTCTCATAGCCATCCCACCTGCATCCGGCGCGCAGCCGCCATCCGACCACATATAAAGACAGCCCAAGCAGCACAAACACAGGTATGGGCCAGTTCAGCTGACCGGTCTGGGGCAGCTTCGGTGAATTCGGTTTTGTCGGCGTGGGGGTGGCTGCTGTTCTTTCCAGTTCCGTTTTGGGACTGGCGTCCACATCATAGATATAAACTCCGTTCTCCATCATGGGAACACTGACCAAAAAAGGATCCGCTGCCAGATAGCCTTGCGCTGCTTTGCTTTGTACCAGCAGATAAAGACCCGGCGTTACGTTTCGGAATACAGCCTTCCCTGTATCGCCAATATTCGCCGTCACACCGCTGACAGCATTTTCTTCGGCATAGTCCGCCAGCTGTTCCGCCAGCCAGTCAGACTGAATATTTTCCAGAGAAACTCGGCTCCCGGCAAAAGCGGCGCTGAGTGAAAAGCTGTAATCCCCATCATTTTCCGCCACATCACCCGCACGATACATCGTAAGCGTCCCGCCTGACACCGGCCTGCCCCCATAGGTCATGGAAACAGTAACGGAACCCTCTCTTGTCAGATCCGGCACGTCATGGGCATAGACGATACTGTTCGCCGCAAAAATCATCCATGCAGCCAGCAATAACACCGTCATTCTTTTTTTCAACTTCATTCGATGTTCCTCCTGTTCTTTCTGCGGGCTCTTACCAGCAGTACTATGATTAAAATAATGATCACTCCCGCAGCAAGAAAAAGGATCATAACCGGCTTTACCTGCGAAGTATCGCGAGCTTCCGGAATATCCTTGGTCTGCGTGCGGTTTTCCACCCGATGCCCCCTTACCAGGAGCCGGTGTGTGTTAATGCCATAAGGCGTACATGTCACCAGCGTACAGTAATCCTGCTGCGGATCGATCGCCAGCGCATTCAGGTCATAGGGATCCACCGTCAGAATCTGACCCACCTCATAGGTCAGCGTCTGATCCAGTACTTTCAGAATAAAAATATCTCCCTCCGTCAGCTTGTCCAGATCGGTAAACAGTCTGGCGCTGGGCAGCCCCCGATGTCCGGAAACCACACAGTACCTGCCCCTCCTGTGGGCAGAGAACTTCCCTCCAGATGTCCAATAGAGGTCTGCAGTACCGCCTCATTGGTGCCATGATAGATGGGAAGCGAACAGTTAATGGCCGGAACCTCGATATACCGATATACCCCATGATGCCGTTTCCGATACTTTATAAACAATCCGGACAAACATAAAAAAAGAGAAGAACTGCTTCAATAAACAATTCTTCTCCCTGCAATGACCTATCTTTATTCTGTTGTTTCCAGCAGCTGCCGGTATATTTCTCTTTTTGGTACGCCCCGGTCTTTCGCCACCTGCCTCATGGCCTCCTTCCGGTTCAGTCCCTGCTTTTCATAAAGAGCCATATGCTCCGCAAGCGGCATATCCTCCCAGCGGGCAATATCCTGCGCCTGAATTTCTTCCAGGCTTTTCCCGGCGATCACCAGCACGCATTCCCCTTTCACCGGCTCTTCCTGCACCTGCGATTTCAGACGGCTGACGGAAGAGCGGTGCACCGTCTCATGTTTTTTGGTCAGCTCTCTGACCAGAGACACCTGCCGGTCTCCCAGCGCCTCCTCCAGCTCTCCCAGCGTTCTCGCCAGTCGATGGGGCGCTTCGTAGATTACAATGGTCCTGGTCTCCTCTTTCAGCTCCTCCAGGATGCGGCGCCGCTCCTTTTTATCTGATGGCAGAAATGCCTCAAAGCAAAACCTCCTGGTGAGCAGTCCGGAGATCGTCAGAGCCGTGACGCAGGCCGCCGGTCCCGGAAGGGAAGTCACCGGTATCTGTTCCTCATAGCACATGGCCACCAGTTCTTCCCCCGGATCAGAAATACCAGGAGTCCCTGCATCGGTGATCAGCGCCACCGTCATGCCTTCCTGCATTTTCCGGATCAGATACTTTCCTTTTTCTATCTTATTATATTCATGATAACTGGTGAGCGGTGTTTTAATATCAAAATGATTCAGCAGCTTCCTGCTGTTTCTCGTATCCTCCGCCGCGATCAGATCAACCTCTTTCAGCGTCCTTAAAACCCGCAGCGTGATATCTTCCAGGTTGCCGATGGGTGTGGCGCACAAATACAGTCCTGTCATACGCCTTCACCCTCTGCCTGCTCTTTTTTCCTCGCCAGCCGGTTGTTGACAAATTCCCGGAACAGCGTATACAAGATAGATACGATGGGGATAAAAATCAGCATACCTACGATTCCCATCAGGCTGCCGCCAAGGGTAACCGCCATCAGCACCCACATGGACGGAAGTCCCACGGAATTGCCCACCACATGGGGATAGATAAAGTTTCCTTCAATCTGCTGCAGAATCAGGAACATGATGATAAAGCCCAGCGCCTGCATGGGATTTACCATCAGAATCAGAAAAGCTCCCACGAAGCAGCCGATAAACGCTCCGAAAATGGGGATCAGCGCAGTAAAAGCAATCAGCACTGCCACCAAAATCGCATAGGGAAATCCGAAAATATTCATGGCAATGAAAAACATCAGCCCCAGAATCATCGCTTCCACACACTGGCCGGCAAAGAAATTCAAGAATGTCCGGTACGTAAGACTGAAAATCCGCTGTACCCGTCCGGCATATTTCACCGGCAAAAGCGCCATACAGGTTTTTTGGGCCTGCCGTTTCAGCTTTTCCTTCTGCAGCACCACGTAACAGGCAAACACAAACCCGATGACAAAATTACTGACAGCGCTGACCAGAGATTTCACAATACCGTATGTGGAACTCAAAAGATTGCTCGCTCCTGTCTGCACAAAATCCACCACAGAATTTATCACCCGGTCCCAGTCGATCTGAAGTTCCCGGGAAATGGTATTCATCATCTCATTATCCTTTGACAGCTCGTTGAGCCATGTTTCCACCTGGGGAATGAAATTGGCAATGGTTTTGCCAAGCCCCATAACCGTATCGCCCAGCTGCGGCACCACGACAAACATAACAAGGAATACCACTCCGAAAATAACCAGTATGGAGATGATCAGACTTACCGGACGGGCTATCTTTCCCGATATTTTCCGATCCTTCATATACCGGTTGCCAAACAGATGCACTTCAAAAAAAGTGGTAACGGCATTGAGCAAAAAGGCAATCCCGCCGCCCAAAATAAAGGGAAACGCGATATTCAGGCAGAATCCCGCCGCCCGGAATAACGTGTCGTAATTTACCAGCGCCACTACCAGAAGAGCAGTAAATAAAATCAAGCCCCGTATTTTTTTCAAAGTCTCTTTATCCAGATTCACGAAACCTTGTCACTCCTTCCATATATCTGCAGAATATCATCACTGTAAACCCCCGGCTCTCGGTATACGATCAGCGGCTTTTCCACCGTAATCCTCGGATTGCCGCCTTTAAGCCCTTCCACCAGAACCATATTCGGCTCTTTATCCACATAGGGATGAACCAGCCGCATCCGTTTCGGTTCCAGATGATACTTTACCATCAGGCTGAAGATCTCCGCCAGCCGGAAAGGGCGGTGAACCATATAAAATCTTCCTTTCTCTTCCAATACCAGCGACGCTTCCCGAATCACTTCCTCCAAAGTACACAAAACCTCATGGCGTGCAATGGTTCGGGAAGAACGGTCGTTGGTAAGCCCGTGTCCGCCCGTCATATAGGGCGGATTTACAGTAACCGCAGAAAAAGAGGCCTTCCCGAATAAGTCTGCGGCCTCTTTGATATCTCCCGTTACGATCCGGATCACTTCGTCCAGATGATTCCAGGCGACGCTTCGTCTGGCAAGCGCTGCGCTTTTTTCCTGTATCTCCAGGCCGGTAATGTGCACCTGCTGATGCCTGGCTGCAAGCAGGATAGGAACGATCCCGTTGCCGCTTCCCATATCCAGCACCTGCGCTCCCTTCTTCAACCTGGCAAACCATGCCAGAAGCACCGCGTCAATGCCAAAACAAAAATCGCTTTCATCCTGTATAATCTCATATCCGTTCTGAAGATCGTCCAGGCGTTCTCCCTGTGCTAAGCGTAATTCCATTCGTATGCTTTTTCTCCTACTCTTCCAGCCCGGCCAGTTCCTTCATTTCTTCTTTCGTCAGCTTCACTTTATCCTTCTTACTCTGCCTTGGCTTAAACTTCAGCTCCTCCACCGGATACTCCCGGATCTCTTTTTCATCCCCGGCATCCACCAGGACTTTCACCAGCTGGCGCAGAACATTCACACTCTGCACCTCTCCTTTCAATCCTTCCGGCGTGACCACCCGGTCTCCCAGACCCGGCAGTTTTTTATTCAGATACTCATAGGTCTCCTGCTCATTTTTCAAGCAGCACATCAGCCGTCCGCATACCCCGGAAATCTTGGTAGGATTCAAAGACAGGTTTTGCTCCTTGGCCATTTTGATGGACACGGGGACAAACTCGGAAAGATAAGTATGACAGCACAACGGCCGCCCGCAGATACCGATCCCTCCCAGAATCTTAGTCTCATCCCGCACTCCGATCTGCCTTAACTCGATCCTCGTCTTAAAAACAGCCGCCAGATCCTTTACCAGCTCACGAAAATCAATCCGCCCGTCAGCGGTGAAATAAAACAGCACCTTATTATTATCAAAGGTATATTCCGCATCGATCAGTTTCATATCCAGATCGTGCTTTTGAATTTTCTTCAGACAGATCTCATAAGCTTCTTTTTCTTTCTTCCGGTTATTTTCTTCTTTCTCCTGATCTTTTTTCGTCGCAACGCGGATGACATCCTTCAGCGGCTGTACCACCTTGCTATCCTCTACCTCCTTGGGCCCCAGGACCACACGGCCAAATTCCACTCCTCTGGCCGTCTCCACGATCACGGCATCTCCTGTTTTTATCTGAAAATTCTTGGGGTTAAAGTAATATATCTTCCCCACATTACGGAATCTGACTCCGATTATCTTTACCATAATTCTAGTTCTCCCTGATTGTCAGAAATAAAAGCTCGAGCACCAGATCAAAGTTGACATTGGCCCGCAGCCGCACCTTGGCCTTTTCGATGGCCTCGATGATTAATTCCAGTCCCTCGTAGGAACTTTTCCTTGCCCGTTCTTTTATATAATTAATTTCCTGCTTAAACACCAGGCTGTCCACTTCTCTGGTGGCCTTAAACAGCAGCACGTCCCGAAACCACACCAGGAACAAATCCAGATAATCGTAAATATTCTGTTTATCCCTGGTCAGTTCCTTAATGGCATCCACCATTTCATACAAATCGCCATCGCCGGAACGTTTCAGAATCTTCAGCGCATTCTGCGTCAGCTCTGAAAACTCCTGGCTGTCAGCCAGCTTCTTGGCCTTTCCGATATTGCCCTGTGCGATAGAAGCATCGATTTCCGCCTGATAATCCGGAATATGAAGACGCTCCATCAAATACTGTTTCACCATATCATCCCCCACCGACTTGAGCGATAAAGTGACGCAGCGTGAGGTAATGGTGGGCAGCAGGGCATCCAGATTATTGGTCAGCAGCAGAATCACCACATAGGAAGGCGGCTCTTCGATGGTTTTCAGCAGCGCGTTCTGCGCCTGCAGCGTAAGAAGCTGCGCATCGCTGATGATATATATCTTATATGGACTGCTGTAAGGTTTTATGCCTGCATCTGATATCAGCTGTCCCCGGATTTCTTCAATTCCAATGGAATTGGGTTTTTCATGGACAATATTAATGATATCCGGATGATTTTTGCTCAACGCTTTCTTACAGGAGGCACACTTCAGACATGGATCCACACCTTTTTCTTCACACTGCAGAGTCATGGCAAACATGGTCGCCAGCAGTTTCTTCCCAGACCCAGTTTCTCCGTCAAAAATATATGCATGAGAAATTTTGTCCATACGGATAGCATTCTGCAGATGCTCAATCACATCTTTATGCCCCACTATCTGATCAAATCCTGTCATTCTCTCCACCTCCTGTATTCATTGTGTTCAGTATAACATATCTTTGATGTAACTTTCAATCTCAGCCAGACATATCTTGCTGTCGTCATTGACAAACCGACGTCTGATGCCGGCTTTTTGAATCTTCTCCTTTGAAAAATCTTCCTCATCCGCCAGGAATCTCCGGCACATCTCCGCATATCTGGGACGCTCCTGCTCTCTCTCCCGTATAAGAGCCCTCATCAGTCGTTCTCCATCCTCTACTTCCACATAAATCGGGCAGATACTCTCGCTGCCGAAATAATCCCGCATCTTTTGGTAGGATTCCAGGGTGCCGATCGCCAGAAAATTACTGCGTTTTAGATCAATCTGCCCGTCGTCCGCTGTAAAATAAATCCAGACTCCGTGTACGGTCTCGTAGGCTCTGGATTCGATCAGTTTCCCTTCTTCCCGCAATTCCCGGTACCGTTCTTCGTCTACAAAATAATACTCTCTTCCCTGCTCCTCCCCGTTCCGTGCAGGCCGTGTGGTGTACGGTATGATTCTCTTTAAATTCAGCTCTTTTTTCTGCAGCAGCATCCGGTAAATGCTGTCCTTCCCGGAGGCGCTTTTCCCCATAATATAAAAAATTTTTCCCATGGTTCTCTCTTGCGTATATCAGATTTTAAACCGGTAGCCCACGCCCCAGATCGTCTCGATATATTGGGGCTTGGCGGTGTTCATCTCTATTTTTTCCCGTATTTTTTTGATATGAACCGTGACCGTGGCGATATCCCCTACCGATTCCATATCCCAGATTTTCCGGAACAGCTCGTCCTTTGTAAATACGTGATTGGGATTTTGGGCAAGAAACGTAAGCAAATCAAATTCCTTGGTGGTAAAGTTTTTCTCTTCCCCGTTTACCCAGACTCTCCTGGCCGTCTTATCGATCTTGATACCCCTAATCTCAATAATATCATTTTCCGGAACCCCGCTGCCGATCAGCCGTTCATATCTGGCCAGATGGGCTTTTACTCTGGCCACCAGCTCGCTGGGGCTGAAGGGCTTGGTCATATAGTCGTCGGCGCCCAGACCCAGTCCCCGGATCTTGTCAATATCATCTTTTTTGGCAGACACCATGATGATCGGCGTATTCTTTTTGTCCCGGATCTGCCGGCAGATTTCAAAGCCGTCGATCTCCGGCAGCATCAAATCCAGTATAACCAAATCGAAATCCTCCTCCAGCGCGCGTTTCAGCCCTTCACCGCCCTGGCAGGCGATTTCCACTTCAAATCCACTCAGTTCCAGATAATCCTTTTCCAGATCTGCGATGGCTTCTTCATCTTCAATAATCAAAATTCTACTCATCTGCCGGTACCTCCTGATATTTTCTTAAAACAAAGTACATGGTAGTTCCTTTTCCCAGCTGGCTGGTCGCCCAGACTTTCCCTCCATGATCCTCCAGAATCTTCCTTACAATGGACAGCCCGATGCCGCTGCCGCCTTTGGAAGAATTACGCGATGCATCCGTCCGATAGAAGCGATCGAAGATGTTAGCCAGATCTTTGGGTGCGATCCCTCTTCCGTTGTCTTCGATTTCAAACTGTACGAAGTCGCCCACATCCCTGAGACGGATATCGATTTTTCTGTAATCCTTATTCATATACTTCAAAGAATTGCTGATAATATTATTGATCACTCGTTTGATCTGTTCCGCATCCGCGATGACAATTACATCTTCCGTCAGCTGATTCTCATGAGTAAACTCCACGTTCTCCGATTCCAGTTCCAGACTGATATCTTCCACACAGTCGTTGAAATAATCATTTACCAGAATTTTACTGAACGTATAGGGGATCCGGTTCGTATCGATCTTTGAATAAAAGGTAAGCTCATTGATCAGCCGATCCATCTCATTGGTTTTATTATAAATCGTGCGAATATACTTATCCATTTTTTCCGGCGTATCCGCCACCCCGTCCATGATCCCTTCCACATATCCTTTAATAGCCGTAAGAGGCGTCTTCAAATCATGGGAAATATTGCTGATCAATTCTTTGCTTTCTTTGTCAAACACCATCTTCTCTTCCGTGGACAGTTTCAGCCGTTTTCGCATTTCCTCGAAATCCTCGCAAAGATCATTGATCTCATCCACACTGCTGCCCTCCACCGTAAAATTCAAATCCCCTTCTTTGATGCTGCGTGTGGCTTTTTTCAGCTGATTCAGCGGCGTCACCACCCCCTGATAAATCCATAGACTCAAACACAGGCCGGTGGCAATCAAAACGACCAGAATTACGATCACCATCTCGACAATCAGGATTCTCATCTGTGGAATAAAGGCATCCGCCTCTGTTATGATAAAGGCGCTGCCCCGGGAACCGTCCAAAAACAGAAAGTCCGCCTGTTTGACCAGAGCCTGCTCCTCTCCGCCGATATACACTCCCGTATCTGATCCGGCCCGTGCGTCTCCGTAAGCGGGAAGCAGCGTAAACAAACTGCTCTCATCCTCGTCCGAGCCACAGTAATATATATTGCCATCTTTTCTTACCAGCAAAAAAGAGTACATATTGTCCAATCGGGAATTCAATGTATTCAGATAATTACTCTGTTCAAAAACACCGGGATCCCGGCGGGCTTCCTCCTGCATCATGGCAAAGGTATCCTGAGTGATCTTGCTGAGCATCATGGTACTGTTGGATAAATTTTCATAAGTTACGTCGATTCCGTATTCTTCCCGCAGGGCATTGATCTGATACCGGGCAAATCCGTAAAAGGAAATGCCCGTCAAGGTCATGGGAACCAGAACGATAATAAGAAAAGTTATGATAATTCGCGTCTTTAATTTCATAATAATTTGCCAACTTCCTCCGCCGTGCCCCACTCGCTTTCGCCGCACGGCTCTTGCCGCCGTGCCCACTCGCTGCCGCTCGTTCACGGGCTTTCGCCTCACGGCTCTTGCCGCCGTGCCCACTCGCTGCCGCTCGTTCACGGGCTTTCGCCTC
>DSLMC04102__coassemble_1583_pt1 | contig 12035 bp, 10 predicted proteins | sample DSLMC04102__metabat2_low_PE_042 | metagenome-assembled genome bin DSLMC04102
CAACCGCATCTATGACACCGAAGTTCAAAACCGCAACACCGGCAACCTGCCCCGGCGCAGCCGCTACTACCAGAGCTATATCGACACCACACAACTGAAACCGGGGACGGTGGATTTCAACCGGCTGGGTGACATCATCCAAATTCTCATCGCTCCCTTCGATCTGATCGGCGACGGTTACTACCGGTATACTTTTCGGATGAACTGTATGGAGAACAAGGAGAGACTCCTGGGAGACGGCGCAGTGCGATCTTTCTCAATACCAGAGGAAAGAATCCCCAGGATGTCAGCCCGGAACTGGTACAGCTGCTCCATTTCATGGAGCATACCAACGATCCGCCGCCACCCGGCGGTGAATGTGAAAAGGTACAGAAACTGCGCAGGAAAATCGAAAATATCAAAGCAAATGAAGAGGTAGGTGTACGTTTTATGCATGCTTGGGAAGAACGTGAACTGGATAGAATTGAGGCTCGCAATGCTGGACTAGAAGCTGGCAGAACAGAGCTTTTGACAAACCAGGTGCAAAGAAAACTGGCAAAAGGACAGTCTCCAGAGAAAATCGCAGAGGATCTGATGGAAGAGTTGGAGACCATCCAGAAAATCGCGGATAGTCTGATGCAGACAGATCTGCTGTAAAGATTCCCTCTGGCAGAAGAATGCCGGGATTTGCCTTTGTATCGCAAATCCCGGCATTCTTAAAAGAAGCTCTGTCCGTTCCCATCCCTGTAGGTGCATAAGCACCCGCTTTGGCAACTTGCTGGATCAGTTTCTCCGGTAACTTCTGCATTTTTCTTTTATTTCACCATATCCTCATATGCCGGGAAGCCGTAAGCGCTTTTCGCGCTGGTCACTGCCCGCAGGATCGCTTCGCTCATCACTTCTGCCGCCAGCGTTCCTGTCAGATCCTGATCTGCTGCCACATCTCCCACAGAAACAGCATAGATGCTGTCGCCATCGGCAGTGGTGTGAACCGGCCGGATCGATCTGGCGTAGCCGTCGTGGGCCATACCGGCGATCTTACACAGAGACGGTTTGGTAAAACCGGCATTGGTTACGATGATCCCGATGGTGGTGTTGCCTGTAAATTTATTTTCCACCACCTCTGTACTGGCATACATCAGATCTTCTGTACGGCGAAAAGATTTCTTATCCTCAGTCAGCAGCCCGGCTGCTTTACAGCCGGTCTTCCAGTCGTAAATATCCCCCAAAGCGTTAACCGCCACCAACGCGCCTACCTGCAGTTCCCCCAGCTGCAGGGCATAGCTTCCGATGCCGGACTTCATGCAAAAATCCATGCCGGCGATCTTTCCCACGGTCGCCCCGCATCCTGCCCCGTAGTTGCCATCCCGGTAATTTCCATGCTGCGCATTGATACATGCTTCGTATCCCATATCCCGATCCGGGCGGGTATACGGATCCCCGACGGTCAGATCAAACAGATCTGCCTGACACACCAGCGGCACCTTCAAAGGGCCCACATCGAAGCCAATGCCGCGTTCCTCCAGATACTGCATCACGCCATCAGCGGCTCCCAGTCCGAAGGCGCTTCCGCCTGCAAGCACGATCCCATGGATCGTCTGTGCCGCCGCCAGCGGATTCATCAGTTCTGATTCCCGGGACGCCGGCCCGCCGCCGCGCACATCCAGCCCAGCCGCCATGCCCTGTTCTGTATACAGGACGGTACACCCTGTTCCTGCCTGGACATTTTCGGCCTGGCCGATTTTTATTTCTCCGATATCACAGATATTGATTTCTTTTCTGTTCATTATACCCTCCGCTCTTTTTAAATATCTGAAGCATTGAAATAGATTGTTTAGAAGAAATTATATAACATTTTAATGATGACCGCATTAATTTTTATTTGAAAACACTGCCATAATCTTCTGAATATGTGGATTTTCTTCTGGTTTGTTTATATTCTAATGTTATATAACTGCGCTGGATTATCCAATAAAATCCTGTGCAGAATATATTCACACTCTTCCATATCTCTCAGACCCGTTTCTGCCTGTGCCGCCAAAACACGACAAATATTATCTCTTGCACAGTACAGCTGCCCTGCCACTGCTTCCACTCCATGCACATCATCACCAAATCCCAGAATTTTGCACACTGGAACGGTATCCAGCCAGGATGAAAGGGCAGTGCGGGTATCATTCGGCGAAATGGTATGCATCCAGCACAGATCGGCATACACGTTTGGAAACTGTTTTGCCAGAGCCCCCAACTGATAGAAGTACGGATACCCGCCATGAAATATATCAAATTTTATATTCTGATACTCAATAAAAATATTTGTCAACAGTTCCGGATTACTGTTGGGAATCATATTACCCTGCCCCACCTGAATACCGGTATGAAACTGAAATACCGCTCCTTCCTTGTTGGCTTCGCTTAAAATTGCATGCATCATATAGTCCTGGAAGGCTTTTGTTGTAAACAGTGCGTATTCTCCGTTATCCGGAAGAGAAATCCTTGCTCTTCGTATCGCCTCGAATCCCTTTCGCGCTTCATTGTAGTCCGCAAATTCATAAAACAGACTTCGGTTATATGCCAGTCCCGATTTGTATCCGATTGCACCGTTTTCCCGCGCTTTTTTCATAATAAGTCTGGCTGCATTTTCCAGATCGTCCAGCGAGTTAACCGGAAAACCGCATTCTCTTTCAATTCTTCTTATATCGGATGCGTTTTCCGGCATGATCAGATAATCCATCCGATATACCGGCAAAAATATTTTTTCATCATGGGGTATTTCTATCCCGTCATAATGGCTGTGATCAGATATTATTTTTCTGATATGACACACCTGACATAAAATATGCTCAAAAAAGTCCGGATCTTCCATATGTGAGCGATAAGCTGCGGATATTTTCATAATATTATCGTCCGTTAAGTCGGATTCGCCATAAATCAACTGCAGCGTGGTCTTTGCAAGACGGGCATATCCTGTATTCATGGCACGTTTCCAATAAGGCTGCAAAACGGCAAAGCGTTTTACAATATCCTGATTTTCATCCATGACATATCCGAATTCTTCTTTTGTCATTCCCGCTGACCGGATGTCATCCTGAAGATACTGCTGCAAAAAATTCACCAGAAAATCCTGCCTGTGATCGTATAATTCATTTGACGGCATTACATGGGAATGTGTGTCAATCACCGGAGTATGATCAAATACTCAATGACGTCAGACGAGCTGTCCGGCTTCTGAAATCTCTCGCCCCTTCCTATGGATATCCAAAAGATAATATTGCTCTTCTTGGATTTTCCGCCGGAGGCCAGGTAAGCTTATTGGGAGGAACCCATTTTGATGATGGTAATCCAAATTCTCCTGATCCGGTAGAACGATTTTCTTCTCGTCCGGGAGCTGTCGTCTCCTGCTACAGTTCTATTTCCTGGACTTTATTTGCACCGGATAAAAACATGGATGAACTGGGCAGTATTTCTTCTTTTGAGGACAGGCTGTTTTTCAGTTCCGAACACAACCTCTCCGCTGATACGCCGCCAATATTTATATGGACTTCCCGTCAGGATCTCGTCCTGGATCCGCGGTTTTCGTTGAATCTGGCAATCCGCCTGTACGAGCATAATCTTCCCTTTGAACTTCACGTATATGATGAAGGCGCACATGGCATAGGCCTGGCGGACGATACCAATATTCTAAAAGAATACTCCAGTCATCACCTCAATACATGGGTCAGTCTTTGCAGTGAATGGCTGGATGAAAAATTTTCCAGATAAAAAAAGACCGTGTACCGAATTGGCAATGATTATCTCCCAATCCGAATACACGGTCTCCATCCTTTAATTTCTGCTCTCCCGCCCGCAAAGCAGCGCGCGGGCCGCCTCGTCTGTCAGCTGATCCATCCGTTTTTCTTTCAGAGGATTCTCCTCCTCCATAAGGAAACGCCTTCCATCACAGATGACGGTGATGGTAACGGTCTTCTTTCTTTTCCTTTTGCCTGCAATCAGGGACACGGATTCCATTAACACGTATTTCAGCGTACGGTATGCCGCATCGTATTCCAGATTTCTGGCCAGATCGATCAGTACCAACACCTCCGCCCGGGACAGCCAGCCGCTCACGCCGGTTGCTTCAAAATGAATATCGCTGTTCAGTTTATTTAAGATCAACACATCTTCCTCTTTGATCAGATTGCTGTCGATCAGGACAGAACATATTAATTTCTTCATACCCGGTTCATATCCCCATTCATTTTTCTGCCTCGTCCGCGGAGCAGATCGTCTGCAGCAACGCCAGAAGCAACCGTTCAAAACTGGTGTTTCCATCCGCTTTCTGCGCAAAAGTTCTGATAACCTGTTCGTCTACGTCGAGCGCTCTGGCATAGTCTCGAACCAGCCGCTCAGACGGCTGGCGATCCCCCTTTTCTATAGCATTAATATAGGCCGGCGTTACCAGCAGCTCATCCGCCAGATCCTTTACTTTCCTGTCACGGGCAATCCGAAGCAGACGAAATATATTCCGATTTTCCCTGTGCTTTTCTGTTTTGCTTCCCATATCTTCCCCTCTCGTCCTCCCATAAACCCCTTCCGTGATTTTGGAAATTTAATATATTGGCGAATCCCCCGGCTGTTATTTTTATCATGGTATTCCCTGACAACCGACGTCGTCCGGAACCCATGATAAATTCGGCATTCTGCCCTTTCGTACACCTCCTGTCACTTTTCATAATATGAAGTCGTTCCATTATGTATTCAGACTGCGCGCAGGAGAGCCCGCTCACCGTCACGGCGAGCGGGGAATTCATGTCCGCGCCCCGGATTAAAAATCCCGAAAGAAATGAGAAAGGATTCTTCTTATCACCACCGGGAAAACCACTCTCAAAAAAAGGCATATAAACCTGATCAGCAGTTTCACCGTGAACGAGGATTTCATATGATGGTAAGTGATCATCATTTTTTCCCAAAGCTGAACATACTTTTTCTTCCAGGAATCCGAGTTTTGTCTTGTCTTCATAACAGGTACCTCCGTTTATCTGCGCCGGAGGAATCACCACTATATTAAATTTTCAAAATACATTTCTCATTGCAATTATGATACCATGGTTTGTTTAAAAAATCAACAGTGTTTATTTTTTATTCTCACTGATATGCGGCAGATCTAAAATGCTGATTTAAAATTGCCGGACTCACGTTGACCGCCCAAAAAAGCCCGGTTAATTTAATGATTCGGCTGTGGAAAACAGTTTATGGCTATAATATGATCACGCCGCATTATAGCCTTGAATTTTGTGTTTTCTATAGCTATAATAAGATTGAAACAAATTATAGTCAGGAGGTTTTGATATGGCATATATTAAAAGAGATCTGGAAGAAAAGATACTATCGTTATCCAGTGAATATGCAGCCATTCTTATCACTGGTCCAAGGCAAGTGGGAAAAACGACTGTTTTACGTCAACTGATGCATGATAACAGAACTTATGTCACACTCGATGATCTTGAAGAAAGAGCCATGGCCAGGAATGATCCCGCCCTTTTCCTGCAAATGCATGACCGTCCTATTCTCATCGATGAAGTCCAGTATGCTCCACAGCTTTTTTCATACATCAAGATTGAAATTGACAATGGTGCCAAACCAGGCAGTTTCTGGCTTACCGGTTCTCAGGCCTTTCACATGATGGAACTGGCACAGGAGTCGCTGGCCGGGCGGGTGGCTCTGCTTCATATGCCCTCTTTATCGCAGCATGAAATATACGGCAGCGGCATTTCGGCGCCTTTCACGATCGATTTAAATTCTTTAAAAGAGAGAACCAAAACACACGCTCCGGCAGATATGCAGGAAATTTATCAGCGCATTTGGAAAGGCTCCATGCCGGGATTGATCAGCGGCCGTTTTTCCGACCGTGATGTCTTTTACAGCAGTTACCTTCAAACTTATATCGACAGGGATGTCAGTGAACTTATCCATTTAACTGATAAACTGATATTTCGTGACTTTATTCGTGCTACAGCCTGCCGAATTGGACAATTACTGAATATCCATGATATTGCCCGTGATGTAGGGGTATCTGATGATACAGCCAGGCGGTGGCTGCAGATTTTAGAGAAGTCAGATATTATTTTCTACCTTCGTCCCTACTCCAACAATCTTCTGAAACGCACCGTGAAAACTCCGAAAATGTATTTTTTTGATACCGGGCTTGTTGCTTATCTTACTAAATACAGTTCGTCTGAAATATTGGCAAATGGCGCCTTAAACGGTGCTATTCTGGAAAACTATGTAGTATCCGAGCTTTTGAAAACATACCAGAACGATGCTAAAGAATGTCTCCTGTGGTACTATCGTGATAAAGAAATGAATGAAATCGATATGATTATAGAAAATGATGGCATGCTGCATCCTTTGGAGATCAAGAGGTCTGTAAATCCAGGCAATGAATTAATCGGAGCATTTAATATCTTAAATAGAGGCAGCGTCCCCAGGGGAAAGGGAGCGCTTCTCTGTATGCGTCCTGCACTGTCTGCTGTAAATAGTGAGAACTATATTGTACCAATCTGGATGATATAAATAAGTCCTCTTTTGCCCCACCAGGCAATCCACATTTCGCAATGAGCTGACAGACGAGTGGCAAAAGCGCGTTGTGGAAAAGGGAAAGGAATATACAATCCTGACTGACGAGATTTCCCGCACATGGTCGGGTATGACAACCCGGCAGTACAAGAAACCTGAACGGCTTGAAAAAAGAAAACCTCCGGGACAACATGAGCGATCTGAAACTGGTTCTGACAATGCTTGCCGAAGCTACCGCGATGCTGACCTTCAGATTTCCGTATAATCGACCTACAAAATGATTTTGCGATTTTCAATCGCATTGGCCACTACAGGCATCTCCGGATACAGCCAACTGATATTAATTCCCGCATTCATCACCTCGAAGGCTATTTTATCCGGATCACACAGCAGAATCTTATGAAGACAATTGTTTGCGATATCCATATTTTCCATAGAATCCGGATAGAACTTCATATTATGAGCACTTTTTATCATCTTTGTTTCATTATAATATGGAAAAATAGCAAATGCTCCTTTTTGTGCCTGAATCCTCACACTGTGATAAGATTCTATGATCAGAAACGGCAGCACCTCTCCTACATCAACCGGTTTGCTATACATATAAACATAAAATAGCAGAAAAAATATACAATAATACAGTTCTCCTTTTGTCAGATGATATCTCAATTCAGACCTGTCCATGGCCTGAATATTTCCAACGATGTCACTGAGATTAAAAATACCCTTTAAATGCTTTGCCGATTTTGTTTCCATATAATCATCTAAATTTTTCTTCAAATACTGTATACGATCCTTGATTTCCACTTTATCTGCAAAAGTTATCCCATCCAGCCTATCTATACATTCATCGATTAATCCAGTATTTTGAATCAGAAGTTCTAATGCCTTCATATTCCACTCTATTGGCTGCACAATCCACACACATGGGGAAGCCTGAAGACGCTCATTAGTGCGGTATTCTTTCTCATTAAAGAAACATTCTAATGCAAAAACCAAAGAATGCAGCATAGATTCCGACCAGTCCAACATCCTTGTTTTTACGCCATGATGCTGCATGACTTCCATCCATTCCAGACTGCTGGCCGGCTCTTTTGAAAGAAAATGGTAATTTTTTGCAATATAATTTTGCTTACGGATTTCTTCTTCGACAGCTCTTTTAGAAGAGTATCCATATTTTCCGTAGATCTGATCCAAATCCACATCTCTGATCAGTGTGGGCAGCAGATTCCATTCTGCCTTTCTATGCCCCCTTGACCACAGTACAGGGGGCATAGTACTCTCTATTTTTGCGGATGTTCCAATCTGCGTCACACATTCTATATAGTCATGGAAGCTATTTACTCTATACTCTGTATACATATTACTCACCCATATCTTCAAAAACGTTTTTACAGCACAACTCATACTTATCAAATATGAATCCGATTTCGTCCTGCAAAAGTGATTTCTTTTGACTAAAATGCGAAGCTGGAGAATTTAATATTTTGGCTATTGCATCGCATAACTGTGCATCTTTGTTGACTTCAAGAAATTGACGTATTTCTTCCTTTTTATTATAATAAGAACTTTCTGACGAAATATCTTGAAATAGTTCTGCATCCGCAATGTTTTCCTCACTGGATTCATATCGCAGCAAGTACGGAATAATAGAAATAATCTGCAGATAGATCCGTATGATCCAATTTCTGGTCGAAGCAAAAGGCTCCGTCTCTTCCACCTCACATTCAGAAAGAATTTCCCGGAGATCATCCATCCTTTTTGCTGTTAAAGCATTACTATTACCGTCTGCCAGTTCATTCAGCCCGCCCTTTAAAGCCTCGTCTTTTAATTTCGTTTCTTGAATGTTTTCATTCAACAGCTTTAGTTCTTTAACCAGAGAATTTTTTACTTCTTCACGAAATTCACCTTCAACCTGACCTTTCTTGCACAAACACTGTCCCACCAGAAAAACCCTCTGGAGCTGAGCGTCTCTGTTCGCACTTTTAAAGTCGAACATCTCAGAAACGACAACCAGATATCCCCAAATATTCAGTTTCATTGCAGCACACATAAACAGATCAGACGTTACTTCACGATAAAGTTCAATCTTCTGATCAACAAAGTCTTCCAATCCCTTTTCTGAAAGTCTTAAAATCATATTTTTTATTTTTTCACGAATTCCATTCTCTCCCAGGATACGAAGTTCTTTCGTTACATACTGCAAATGCTCGATGGGAACAGCGCGCTCAGACCAATCCAGTTTCGTACTTCGTTTCTGTATAAACCCATTCAGCTGGTCAAGAAGTTCTTTATGTACAGTCGCACATAACCTTGAAAAAAGGTCCTGATATTTTACTTCCTTGAAAAGTTCTCCCTTCAGATCGGTGGAACCATCCTCCATTCTTTTACAGAACCAGACATAACTGTCATAAACATTATGATACTGCTTTAAAAGATGGATGATCATCTGAACTTTTTCCTGAACGATGTTATCGTTTATTTCATCTTTAACCAGATCTTCATAGAGTCCATCTGTCCATTTTTCAAATAATATTCTGCCAAAGGCTTCCGTTCCTTCTGACTGTTCCTCCGGTTTTTTTAAGACGCATTTGAAATCATTAATCTTTTCCTCAATCGTATTGTCAAACGAACCTTTCTCCTTCAAATGTTTCTGAAGACTTTCCAGTACAGCAGAAATTTCCTGGCGGATCTGATACTCCTGTATCTCATTTAGCTCTTTTATACTACGCTCTAATTCCTTTCGAATAGCCAGCCTGTTGGATAACAACTTATCTTCAGACTCACCTTTTAATAATTCTTGACATATCTTTTTATCTTCTGCTATTTTTTCATCAATTTTACAAATGGCTTCCAATAATTTATCGCTATAACTTTGAATACTGTCCCGTGTACTGTTAAGATATCCGGTAACCGCTCTTTCAGCAGAAATCCTGCCATCAACATTCGCAGAAACAAAAGCAGACAATTCTCCGATAAACTCCCTCTTGAATTCCTGAAGGCATTTTTCACTGCTGCAATCTATTATACATTTTGTGTAAACTGTATTTACAACGTTCTGAACAAACGAAATATTCTTAAGATCAAATTCTCCCTTCTCATCCACCAAATCTCCAACGACTATCTTAAGCAGATCCTTCACTATATATTTTATCAGATTCTTATTCCTGATCTCTCTTTTTTCATAACGAAACTGATGTGCAATTTCATGAAAAACACTGGCAGTCAGAAAACATGTTTCACACAGAAAAGAAAAAGTGGGACAAAAAACTACCATCAAAAAAGGCTCATTATCTTCTTTCTCCACCAACTCAACATCAAAAAGAACAGCTACCGACATATCCTGGGTTCTCATACTGGGTACGATGATTGGACAGAATGTTTTTGTCAAGGTATAGGGCTCTTCTCTTTTTGTTACATAGGGCCTGAGGAACTGACTGTATGCAAGAAGCAGCTTCATAACACTCACATTTGTCTGAAGATCATAATTAGGAGTCTGCAGTGTATGCAGATTAACATTTCGCATATATCTTGTAAAAATTTCAAGTGCTCCAATCCCCTGCCGCAAATACTCTGCAATGGTTGCAGTATAATATTTCATTTGGTTTTCTTCGATTGCAGATACATACTGAGACAGTGTCTGAACCAGTGTTTTATACTGCACCAAAAGATGGCTCAGACTGATTCTCAATTCCATCCGCTTATTAATCTCATAAAAGACTCTCCCCATACGGCCCAGTAAACGGATATATTCTTTCAGATTATGATCACTTTGATAGTACGGCTGCAGCAATCCATCCACACTTTGTACATTCTTCTCAATCTCTTCAATTTTGCAGTTATTTTTCTCATACAACGATATCCAGGATCGACTGCATTCCATTTCCCAGGTTTCTATCCTACTGCCCTCCAGAACATTATCATGTTCATATTTCAACAACAGCCTTTCATTAATATGAGATATATATTTTCCTTTCAACATTTCGACCAGCAGTTTCACCTTGGGTATTTCAATTTCTTCCCCCGTATATACTGGTTCACTCTCTGTTTTGAATTGTCTGATATACGGATACAGTTCTTCAAATTCCCGAGGATCGAGAGATATCTGATGATCGTATCTTCCCAAAAGATGATAGCCATCTCGAAGCAAATTGGTTTTTATAAAAGCATCTTGTTCTGAAAAACTTTTGCGAAAACTCCGGCTGTACCGCAGTCTCACTACCACTTTATCTTTGGGAGACAGATACCGACTCCACCTGGCCTCCTCCACATCATAAACTCCGCAAATACTGTATGTATAAAACACCACATCGTCATGCTCTACTTGATCTTGAAATTTTACAGATGCGCGAATACTGCGTATCGCGGTAGAAATATCGTATGCTGCATGTACACGATTGCTCCTTATAATGACAGCAAAATCTCCTGATGTCAGGAGCCGATATAAATGAAACCGAATCTTTAAATTCGGATCTTCTTTTTCTTTTTGTGTCACAAATTTCTTAATATATTCCGATAATTTATTTTTCAGATCTTCTACTTTTATAGACGCCTGATATAACTCTGGATTGATAAAACTCTGAATAATCATCAATAGAGGGTATTCCTCATTCTGATCCCATAAATCTTTTTCTGATTCTGTTTCGGAATACAAACAATATCGCTGATGTGAAACTCCTTTTTTGGTATTTGCTTTCTGCATGATTCCCATACATTCACGCAAAGACGTTTCTTCTACCTTAAGTTTCTCTACTTTTATTTCATCGAAATAATCGGTCACGAAATAATGTAATGAGTCATCCTTCGATTTCGGAACCAATCTACTGTCTACGTTTTCCGCTGAACTGCAACGAAATAAATTCAGCATTCGTATCTCAAACATATTACACCCCGTTTAATTTTTTCTCAATCATGCAATAAAAAAAGAATCAGTTCAACCAGAAACTGATTCTTCGCAGTCTAAAAATAAATGTCCTTCAAATTTTTACCAGCCCATGGAGATAATGGATGTGGATCATGATTCCCCTCTTTGCCAGAATACATATATCGATCAATCGCTGTAATCTTTAAATTCCGTCCTGGCATTGTATCAACTACCAACGGCAACGGCTTCCCCACCTGTTTTATCTTCTCATCCACATTTCGTACCTCCTTAAAAAAAGCCTTGTTTAATTTTATCACTGCATCGGTCAGTTGTCAACCAAAAAAAGTCCGCACGCCCAACTCTGCACTGGAATTTAAAATTTCAAGTTAGCTTTTTCGTATACTTACCCTTATAAATACTGTCTCTCGGCGCCGGTGTGAACCGGCCGGATGGATCTGGCGTAACCGTCATGAACCATACCTGCTATCTTACAGAGAGCCGTTTTTTCAAAGCACCCATTGGTGACGATGATCCCGATGGTGGTATTCCCGGTAAATTTATTTTCCACCACCTCCATGCTGGCATACATCACATCTTCCGTCCTGCGAAAAGATTTTTTATCCTCATCCAGCAGTCC
>DSLMC04102__coassemble_2163_pt1 | contig 9128 bp, 10 predicted proteins | sample DSLMC04102__metabat2_low_PE_042 | metagenome-assembled genome bin DSLMC04102
GCCTTCTGTGTGGGTGTATAAGGCCGACAGTAGCTGATGACAGAGCCGATCCGGGCCGCCAGCAGTTCCATCTGCCTGTTTTTATAGGCGGCTCCATTATCAAAGTTGAAAACCTTTGGTCTGCCGTATTTGGAGACCGCAGATTTCATGACGGACATAAGATTCACGAAGGTATCGTTAAAGAAGACATCCGCACCAAGGATAAAACGGCTGGCATCATCGATCAGCGCGATCACATAAACACGATGCTTCTTTCCATCCCCGGTTTTCAGATAGGGGGCCGGCACTGGAATCACCGCACCATACTTCATTGATGTGTGGTCTTTCATAACGCCGCATATCCTGATTGTTCGTCAGATGTTCCTGTAAGACGAGTTGGTTGATGAAACGGCATACCGTAGATTCTGAAAGCTGGCCGGAGCGGATGCTGCCGTTATCCCGGAGCTGTTTATAGATCGCAGCCGCAGACATCCGGGGATAATGATGCTTGAGATAAATGATCTGCTCCCTGAGGTCATCATCGATCTTGCGGCTTACGCCACAGTCAGACCGTCCGGTGGGCACCAGAGCATCAAAACCGGATTTCCTGTAAGAAAGGTACCATTTCTCTAGAGTTCCCGGAGAATAGTGCCGGAGGGATCCGTCCGGTGCTTTGATCCCTTTTGCGGAGACGGTACGAAAGTAAGCACTCAGGGATTCATAGTCTTCCTGGGTGCCTGTAATGAGTGGTGCAATCGCCAAATAGCGCATCAGAGCGACCGCCTGTTTCTTTTCCTGTTCCATAGGTCAGGCCTCCTTGTTATTTTTTCTTTTATTGTAATGAGCAACAAGGGCGCTGTCGGGTAAGGTTATGTGGTATAAGAAAAAAGTTTGTTGACCCGGCGGTGTATCTGAAGGAACTGCGACGAATAATCCGAGAAACAGGAAAGGATCAGATCGGCCAGAGGAAAGAGAGGGATCTTAAGAGAGCGCAGCTTTTCTCTCCAGCAGAGCCTGTAGTTTCGGAGTATGGATTTGACGTTGTTTTCATCAATGGAAGGATTGCCCTCACAGACCATGCAGAGATCCCGGTCTTCTTCGTAGTCCTTGCAGATCCTTTGCTGGTCGGAAAGTGGGATCTGGGAGTAGGGAACCATGGAGGATAAAAGAAGTGCATGGGTAGCCCCGCATTCGGAGCATTTCACCCGGCAGACCCGGAGCCGGATGGCTCCAGAGGATAGCTTTACTGTCCTCCTGTAGTAACCATGGACCGACAGACAGGCGGAATGAGAACAGGAACAGGTCAGCTGGTGAAGCTGGAGGTCAAAAATAACAGAATCATAAAAGGATTGAGAAATCTGATTGCAATCCCTGACAAAAATGGTTATCATGGTATTGTGAATAGACACAGGTTTTCCTGTGTATGTGAGCAGTAGCAGGCCAGACTTTCTCAGGGTGCAGGCCTGCTATTTCTTTATGTAACAATCATTATGATAACACAAGAGGCACGGCATAAAGCAATCCGATGTAAAATCCATCAGAATAATTTATGTTGTGCCTCTTTTTAATTTGTTTGAATGTGGCATGGTTTAGAACCAGATAAAATGCCGGATAACACTCAAAATACAGCCAGATCTTGAAAGAAATTGATGAATTGCTGTTTCAATATCCTTTTATTTCCAAGTTGATCGACCGGGATGAGATTGAAGAACCGATGGAATTGTCTATAAAAAAGGCAAAGGCGCTGTCAAGATTCCTTGCTTTGGACGCTGATCGGGAAGATTATGAGAGGATACAGCTTTATCTCATGGGGTGCCAGCATACCATAGAAATGCTGCAGCTATTGGAACTTTTATAGGAAACAGCAGATTGGATTGTAGAAAAATTCAAAACGGGATATAGTAAGATTAGAAAACAGATTAACAGAACAGAGAGGATGGACGGTTTGGAGAAGACAGATTTTTATGATCTGGTGGAACGGATCAAGGATAATTTTATGGAGATTGACAGCGATATCATGGTTGATCTGAAAAAACAGGACGAGGACTATGCCAATATGTGCCAGGAACTGGGAGAGATGGAAAGCAAATATCCGTTTATTCTGGAAGTGACGGAAGGGAGAGGAGCCATCAGTTTGACAGCCGAGGAACATGAGATGGTAAGAAAATATATGAGCATGATGTTTCAGAAGGAAACGATAGAACGCTGTCAGATTTATTTCCGAGGGCATACGGACGGATATGCATATCTGAAACAGATTGGGGCAGTTTAAGGATTATTTCAAGAAAAGGATATGACATTCTTTAGCTGTCATGGTAGAATAAAAGGGAAATGAGCATAGTGCCATTAAAAGGGTTGATGTTATGTATAAAGTAGAGATTAAGTTTGATACAAAGAACCCTACATTGGGAAATATGGATAAAATATGTGGGGAGATGGATCAGATCTTTTGAGAGGGAAGTTTTGAACTGCGCAGACAGACAGCCGGGCAAAAGAATATATCTCGACCACAGAGGAAAGGAATCAATTTCGATTTGCATAGAGATATTACAATAGCATATTCTAAAAGAGACTAGCGTAATGTGTATCATAGATAATTTCGATCATATCAAAGTTTTGGAGCGCATTTTATCCACTCTATGTCCAAGACAAAGATAATGCTACTTATTTGCAAAATGGCAAAGAAATTTATAGCGTCAAAAGTGAAGAATCGATATAGTTTAAGTATAGGAGGGGCATTTTCTTAAAATAAAAAAAATCTTGTAAAAAATTAATAATAGTTGTATACTTTACAACAAGAAATGAGATACACGGGGTAGCGTGTACAGTCATTTTGGTAGGAAATGTGACTTAGGAGAACCGTTTAGATAATGTCAAATGATAAACAGAAGAATCTTAATTGGTCGTTGCGTGAGTTAGTGTTTAAAATTATCGTAATGGCTGTTACAGTAAGTATTGGATTATGGTGTGGGTGGACAGATTCGTATAGCTCATTTTATATTGCAGTTTTAGTTCAAGCTGTTAATAATATATATGATTCGAGCGCTTTTCTTAAAGGATATGCTAGATTTATTACTATATTCCACTTGGTGGCTCTTTTCGGTGCAGTTGTATCAGCAATTTTAGCTATAATGCATTTTACGATAGAGGGACAAATTGTTGACACTCCTGAATGTGTAATTGGAATAGTAATAGCTCTTAGTGTTCCAATAGTTTATTTTGGAATAGAACTTTACAGTATGATACGCCATAATAGATATTAGAGAGGTATATAGTATGATAATTGTAATTTGGGCACTAGTAATTATTTGCATAGTTATTGTTTGTGGAGAAATTAAATATCGTTATTTTGATAAGAAAGAAGTAAAAAAAGAGAACAAGATGATATCTAAAGATTGGAAAGATAATATGGATTATGACTTTTGCGATCTTTCTATAGAGGGAACATCCAATGATATGGTATCTCAGCAGGTATTAGCAATGAGAGGATCTTGGCGTTTGGCACAGAGACAAGTGATGAATGAACAGTCTTTTATGGTACTCAAGCAAGAGGAATATAGGAAAAAACTATAAAAGCTAGGAGAAAATATGACTCAGAAAGAAATTTTTGATATTTTAAGTAGACCAGAAATCTGTCATTTTTTTAATGATATTAGTCAAGTTCATATGTATACGAAGCATTATTTGCTTATTTCTGAGGAAATATCAGAAGAAGGGGTTACTTTTTTACAACCTTTAAAAGAGCACAGGGATGCATATGATCACTTGATGAGAATATTTAGTATTCCCTTTAAGAAGGTAGAAGAGAAAGATATAGAAAAATATATATTAGATAATGTAAAAAAGGCGTTTGGACATGAGTACAGAGCTTTTTTTGATACAGCAGACTGGTTTACTTATATTTGTAGAAAGTATATTAGAGAAGAACTATCTTTTAATGCAAAAAAGAAAATATATAAAGAAAAGTATGATGATTATGAACAAATAAAGGAATTTATTAATGAACTTCCATTTTTGGTGGCAAATTATAGAGAATCGAAAGATATTAGCAATCAAGAACCAATTTTAGAAGAGGTATTAAAATATAAAATGACAATGGATAAATTATTGGATATATATAAAAAAATTAAATTGTTGTAAAAATGTATGACATACATAGCCGGATGGTTTTCAGAAAAAGAAGATCATCCGGCTATTTTTATGCTCGGATATATGAAATCAGTTGTGGAATATCCAATGTAAGCGCCAAATATTCCAGCGGATTTCCTACTCCCCTGTTTTCCTTTATAATCGTAGTCGAAAGATATTTAGACTATTTCACTACAATTATGGAGGATAGGTTATGGCAGGTACTCGCAAAGCCCGTGTTCCGATGGCGGAACAGATCAGGCTTATCAATGAATGCCGCCAGAGCGGCATGACAGATGCCGACTGGTGTCGCGAAAATGATATCGCAGTAAGCACCTTTTACAACTGGGTCAGCCGCTGCCGGAAAGCCGCAGCGGATCAGATCCCAGCAGCGAATTACGGTCATCTTGAGGTCCCCCGCCCGAAACAGGACGTGGTCCCCATTGACATTGTTCCGGATCACATTCCGGAACAGCATACAGCATCACAGATGCAGAACCCGTACCTTGACAATTCGCATACGATTGAAGTTGCTATGAAGAATATCACGGTCCGCATCAGCAATGATGCAGATCCTGTCCTGCTCACCAGGACATTTCGTCTGCTTCAGGAGCTCTCATGTTAGGTGATATCTCCGGACTTGAGAAGATCTACATTGTCTGCGGCTATACGGATATGCGGAAATCCATTGACGGACTCTGCGCCGTTATCGAAGACCAGCTTAAGATGGATCCGTCGTCCAGTGCTCTCTTCCTTTTCTGTGGAAGAAGACGGGACAGGATCAAAGCCTTGTTCCGTGAACCGTTATCCGCAGCCTTTTGTTATCCGCATATTTCTTCCTTTTATACTAAGATATGCTCGTTTCCCTGAAAAAAATATGCGGATAAAAATATATGATGTATCCTCTTTTTAAAGGAGGTAACCATCATGGAAAAATTTAAAATTAATGCCAACATTGTCCTCGATTTTATGATCGAGAATCACTACTCGGAGCATTCCCTGAGCCAATACAAAAGGATATATGAAACCATGGGGGAATACTTAACGGAAAAGAATCTTTCTTATTCGCCAGAACTGGGCTGGGAATTACTTGACAGCGGTTCAGATGCCCCTTTCGGATCGAAAGGTAAAATCCTCCATGAAGCTGTAATTCGAAAAATCAATGCAGTTTATGCTACGGGTTCTGTTTCTAACGTCTTGGTTTCACCGAGGAAGCCTTATTCAGCGCTGCATTTGAAAGCTTCTTTTTCAGAAGTCCTTGAACGTTTTACAGGAAATATCCAGACATTGTTTTCTGAAACTCAGATAGAAAATATTCATAGGCGGTGCAGCCTGTTTCTGAAATATCTGCAGTCACATGGGAAAGAAAAGGTTTCGTCTATTACATATCAGGATATATCTGAGTATCATTTTTCAGAACTGTCCCATTTAAAGCAGGATTCCCGCCTTATTGAAGAAGGAGCGATCTGCCATTTTCTCCGGTTCCTGTTTCAGGAAAAACAGATAAGTTGCTCATTATGCACATATATGTACGCATTAGAAACGGATTCTTTTATCGGTCTTTCTTCGTTAAGTGATATTGGCCGCCAATCCAGCCAGGCACACCATCAGATACAAATCCCATCTGCCCGGTATCAACAGATGATCGATGACCTGATCCGTGAATCCAAGAAAGCAGGATATATTCCTGCTTATCGCAGAGGGCTTGAGCGGGCCTTAAGATATTTTGAACTGTTTCTTGATTTCTATAAGTTGGACTATTCGTTGGAGAGCAGTGATGCCTGGCTGGAGGCACAGCGTACAAAAGAGATATTTCAGGGAAGTTCATGGACTGCCGCCAGAAGAGCCCTGTTTCTGTTAAAAGTGTATGCTACAACAGAAAAGATTGATTTCAGTGCTGTACTTCCGCATGGGGTATCCGGTCTGTCCATGCTTCCTGAATGGATGCTGGCTCCATTAATGAATTATGCGGAACTCAGAGCCATGGAAAAACTGGATGATGATACCGTAAATAACGATGTTTATTCGATACTGCGGTTCTTCCGCTTCCTGATTTCAGAAAAGATATCTTCTTTCCAGGCTGTTTCGGCAGAGACGCTGATAGCTTTCAACCTTTCAGATAAACATCTGTCATCCGAAGGGAAAAATGCCTGCAATGCACGAATCCGGAGATTTTTAAGATATCTTTATCGTGAAAATATCATTGAAAACCAGCATCTTCCCCAGGTATTGGGATATTCAGCAGTAAAGACAGAACGCATGATCACAGTCCTCACAGCAGAAGAATTAAGCCATATCCGCAGTTATATAGCCGAAGCGTCAACTCCGATCCAGCTGCAGGACAGTGCGGTCATGCTTCTTGGAACAGAAATGGGGATCCGTGGCTGTGATATTGTACGGCTTAAGATATCGGATATCAATTTCAAAAATAGAGCGATCCGCTTTATACAAGATAAAACAGGTGTCGAGATCCAGCTTGCAATGCCTGTCTCTGTTGGCAATGCAGTCTTCAAATATCTGAAATCCGGGCGCCCTAAGGAATGCTCATCGGATCTGCTGTTTGTATCGTTGAAAGCGCCACACAAACCGCTTTTACGGAATATATGTTATGATGCATTAAAAAGAATCCTGCCGCAGAGATCCGTACCGGGATCCGGGTTTCATGTCACAAGAAAGACTTTTTCAACCCATAAGCTCCAGAGGGGCATTCCTCCGGAACGTATTTCTTCCGCTATAGGACAGCGCAGCGTCAAAAGCCTGACCCCTTATCTGTCGCTGGATGGAGAAAGGCTTTCCATGTGCCCTTTATCATTGGAGAGCCTGGATATCCCATGGAAAGGAGGCCTTCTATGAATTCTTCTTTCCATAGTGCCCTTGCCCCTGATATCGAGAGCTTTATCAAGATGAAGCACTCCCTCGGATATAAGTACCATAACGAAGAATATATCCTGCACCGGTTTGATACATACTGGAAAAATGAAAATGATCCCTCAGATTCCGTTACAATGGAATCCTTATCCGGATGGGTAAAACAACTGCCGACAGAAGGGAAGTCCTCCCAGTATACACGGATACACACAGTGAAACAGTTTCTGTTATTCAGAAACAGCCTTGGGAAACCATCGTATATCCCTTTGGATAAAATCAAATGTCCAAGACATCCTGTAATACACATCCTATCAAAGAATGAGATTCAGTCCCTGTTTGCTGAAATAGATTCCTATCGTCCGGCAAGGCCATCCCCGGAAACCCTGAGGATTTCAAAAGAATATCCGGTCCTTTTCAGGCTGATACTTACTACAGGGCTCCGGAGATCGGAGGCAGTATCGATACAGCTTTCAGACTTGAATATAAAAGAGCGCACGATTATGATAAGAAATGCCAAAGGGCACAAAGACCGGATCATCAGTATTTCAGGCGATATGGCTGTGCTGTTGGAGAAGTATCAGCATTTCATAAAAATCATAATCCCTGGACAGGAAAAATGGCTTTTTCCGGCTGTTGATCCGTCATGCCATCTCTCTTCAGGTGCACTTGGAGGCAGATTTAACCAGTTTTGGAATCAAACATCGTGTGCTACAGGCTGTTCAAGGAAACCTACGATCCATTCATTAAGGCATACCTTTGTGGTAATAAGAATAAATGCCTGGATGGAACAAGGGGTTGATACCTCTGTCATGCTCCCTTATCTTAGCAGACACCTTGGACATAAGTCAGCCGATGAAACTTTTTATTACTATCACCAGGTCCTGGAATCCCTGGAGATTATCCGACGGAAAGATAGGATTTCTCCACTTGTGCTGCCGGAGGTGAGGATGCGATGAAACCGATGTTAAATAAAAAGCTTTTCTTTTCAATGACCTACGATTTCCTGACAGTTTATATTCCCCAGGACAGTGCCAGTTCAAGGACGGTGAAAACATACCGTGACGGGCTTACGGTCTTCAGGAGATATGTTACAGAAGTAAAAGGCTTTTCTATACGGACCTTTACTTTCAGCCAATGTACCTTTGATTTTGTACTTGAATACAGAAACTGGCTGCTAGATGACCAGAAACGGGCGAAAAGTACAGTGAATAACCGGCTTGCCGCAATCAAGTCATATATGTATTATGCCTCGGCAAAAGACATCAGCTTACAACAGATACAGATAAATATCGCTGCCGTCCCATTCCTAAAGGTAGAAAAAAACATTCGTCCGGTCATTGAAGATCCTGATACTGTAAAAGATCTATTGAATGCCCCTCCCAATACCAAAACAGGATGCCGTGATGTTATGATCCTTTCGGTTTTATTCAATACAATGATCCGTGCAGGCGAGTTAATAAAGCTCAATATCGGAGATGTTGTAATAGATTCTGATATTCCTTTCCTAAAGATACACGGAAAAGGCGGTAAAGAGCGCATGGCGCCACTGTCAGAAGAAGCTGTCCCGCTTATCAAAGCATATCTCGCTGAGTATCATGGAAACAGACCGGCAATGAACAGTCCTTTTATCTACACAGTACAGCATGAACAGGTGAGCAGGATGTCGGAACGAAATATCGAACGTATCGTCAAAAAGTATGCAGATCTTATAAGAGATAAACATCCTGATCTTCCAAAAACAGTTTACCCGCATATGCTGCGCCGAACGCATGCAACAGGTCTTTATCGTGACGGAGTCGCTATTGAAGCCATTGCCTCTACATTGGGCCATGCCAGTATTCAGACAACCAAAGACCACTATGCATTTCCTTCCCTTGCGCAGAAACAAGAGGTAGTTAATGTTGGCGGAGTAGTCATTACTGAATCCGTGAATCCGGAATGGCCGGATGATGAAGATGAGCTTGCCCGCATCTGTGGTCTAAGATAATTTTTATCCGCATATTTTTTCAAGGAAACGAGCATACCTTAGTATAAAAGGAAGAAATATGCGGATAACAAAAGGCTGCGGATAATTTTTCTTATCCGAATATTCGGATAAGAACCGGACGGCTTCGTTCTGATCTATAAGCGCTTGTCTGTCCGCGGCGGCTATC
>DSLMC04102__coassemble_2841_pt1 | contig 7271 bp, 6 predicted proteins | sample DSLMC04102__metabat2_low_PE_042 | metagenome-assembled genome bin DSLMC04102
CCGTTGGCTCCTTCGTCGGTTCCTTGCTGGGTTCCGCCGTTGGCTCCTTTGTCGGTTCTGCTGTCGGTTCCTTCGTCGGTTCTGCTGTCGGTTCCTTCGTCGGCTCCGCTGTCGGTTCCTTCGTTGGCTCCGTTTTATCTTCTCCGGCGATGGAACCGCTTCCGCTGATATCACCAGAACTAAGAGAAATATTTTTCAAAGTCAGGGTTCCGGAAATATTTACGATAGCTCCCGAGAATCCCGGCGCTCTTCGCAAAGATACGCCTCCCGGTAATGACCAGGTGGTATCGCCCGACGTATACACAGTTCCGCATACCAGGATCTCTCCCGATCCGCCGGCCAGCTCTTTTGCCCTGCCAAAGGACTGCACCGCCGCTGCCTCGCTGCTGCCGTCAGCAGAATCACTGCCGCCGGAACCATTCAGATAAACCGAGGTTCCCGATGCCTGCGCCGGGGACGGCCATTGTATGGTCACAGTGGTAAACACCATGGCCATCACCAGTAAAAAGCTGATGGTTTTCCATAATCTTCGACTTCTGTGTTCCCTGTTTCCGTCAAATCTTTTCATAAAAAAACTCCCATCTATCGTAAGTGAGTGCTTCACTCCTGATTTCGGATGTATTATACCACAACTCCTCTTTTTTCGACACCCCCTAAAACCGTTTTTTTGTACTTTTGTCAATACTCTGCTACGCTTTCTCTACACCGCATCAACCTCCGGCAGATTTTTGCGGATCTTATCCATAATTTCATAAAACTGCGTGCCATAACGCTGGGCCTCCCCCAGCACCAGACGGATCCCTTCCTCTGTCCGATACCAATTTGTCCGGTTAACCCCTGTATCCACCGGATCCAGGATCAGCTGCGTATCCGGGAAGGCCAGCTGATAATACAGCTGGCAGCGTCTGGCATGAAACGCCTGGCAGCAGATGATAGCTTTTTTCACTGTAATTTTTTTCTCCTTCAGAACCCGTGCAGAACAAAGGGCATTTTCATAAGTATAGGTAGCCTTGTCCTCCCGCAGGATAGCTTCCCCCGGCACGCCGTTTTTTTCCAACGCCGCTGCCAGAAATTCCCATTCTGTCTCATACCGTCCATCATACTGTTCTTTTTCCGCCATCACCCCTTCAAACCGGCCCGTCAGTTTACTGTATCTTCCCGAGGGAAGCACAAAGGGGGCCAGGCCCTGCCGGTACAGCAAAGCCGCCCTCTTTGCCAGCTGCGGATACCCGCTTCCTGGTATCAGGATCACATCCGCCTTTTGTACTTTCTGTTCCACAAACACCAGATCCGTATATAGATCCAGAAATTTCTCGTATTCCATATCCTTTTTCTCCTGTCATGTCGCAATCATGGTACTGTATCCTTCCCTGCGCAGCTTCTGCTCCATGGTAACCGCGTTGGCCAGCTGCCGGTAAGCTCCCACCTGTACTTTATACAGGCCGCCGTCGCTTAAAATAAACGCCGGATATCCTTTATCCATCAGTTCATAGAGAAGATTATCCGCATTCTGCCGCTGCCGGTAGGCTCCCACCTGCACCCGGTAATATACGGGAACTTCTTCCACACTCTCATGATCCAGCGTCCCCATGATTCCGCCGGCAATGGCCCGGGCAATCTCCTGAAATCTGTTGTCAAACAGTTCGTTGTCCGTATCACTGTTGATAAATCCTGCTTCCACCAGCACCGCCGGCATGCGAGTCCTGCGCAGCACCACCAGTCCCGGCCGTTCCTTCACTCCCAGATTCTTAAACCCCACCGCTTCCAGAGCATTGTCAATATTTTCCGCCATCTGAAGCTTAATGCCCGATTTGTCATAGATCAGACTCTCCACACCGGAATACTGGTTGGGTCTTGGACTGGAATTGCGATGGATAGAAACGAAAAAATCCGCGCCGGAACGATTGGCGATCTGCGCTTTTTCAAAGGGCGTCTGATAGACGTCCGTCGTTCTGGTATACACCACGTCAAATCCGTTGTTTTCCAGGATCTCTCCCACCGCCAGCGTCAGTTTCAGCGTATCATCCTTTTCATTTCTCCCCTGCCAGACTGCTCCCGGATCTTCCCCGCCGTGCCCGGCGTCCAGGACAATTTTGTACGCCATATACACACCTCGTCAGTTCTTTTCCTCTTTAGCATATGCAGCCTTTCCTTCTGCGGTTCCCTTTCCATCAAAAATCTGGTATGATGATACGAGAATATTTTGATAAGGTGGTAATACTATTGAAAACAGCACAGGATTTAAAACAACATTTACTTTCCATCAACAAAAGAAGCTATCCAGCTTACAAAGACACGAAAGGCAGCTACCGTTTCGGCAGTTATATACTGAATATCGATCACGTGCAGGGAGACCCCTTCGCCTCCCCTTCCAGAATCAGCGTCCTGGTGCCGGGTGCGAAAGCAGGATTCCCAGCCCCCTTGTTTGATCTGCCCCATAAGCGTATCGCACTGGAGGATCATCTCATCCGTCTTTTCGCAAAAGCGCTGGAACAGTATCAGTTCAAAGCCAGAGGTTCGGGAAAAAGCGGTCTTATGTCCATCAGCCGCCCGGGGCAGGAGATCCTGAAGCGGACTGCCTGCACTATCTCCCCGGATGACGGCAGCATCACCATGCGTCTGGCAGTGGGCTTTCCCGCCAACGGCCGCACCATCAATTCCGGCGAACTGATTCGGATCCTTTTTGATTTTCTTCCGGCCTGCGTGGAAAAAACACTGTTTTATGCTTCCTTAGATGACAGCGCCGTCCGCAGCGTCGTCGACCTGGCGGAAGATCAGCAGTATATCCGGGAACAGTTAAAGGAACGGGGACTGACCGCCTTTGTGGCCAACGGCTCCATCCTGCCCCGGGAAAGCGGCGTCTCCTCCCGGCCTATGAAAAAAGCCGTACACTTTCTCTCCCCCGCTTCCATGGAAGTCACCCTTGCCCTCCCCCACCACGGTCCCATCACCGGCATGGGGATCAAAAAGGGCATCACCCTGATCATCGGCGGCGGATACCACGGAAAATCCACGCTGTTAAAAGCGCTGGAACTGGGCGTATACAACCATATCAAAGGGGATGGGCGGGAATACGTCATCACCGACGACACCGCCATGAAGATCCGCGCAGAGGACGGACGCTGTATCCACAACACGGATATCTCGCTTTTCATCAACAATCTGCCCGGCGGTCGGGATACCCGCAGCTTTTACACCGAAGACGCCAGCGGCAGCACCTCCCAGGCAGCCAACGTGGTGGAAGCCATCGAAGCCGGAACCTCGCTGCTGCTGATCGATGAAGACACCTGCGCCACCAATTTCATGATACGGGACGAACTGATGCAGCGGGTGGTGCACCGGGATCAGGAACCCATCACGCCTTTTATTGAACGGGTCCGCCCCATCTATGAAGACTGCGGTATTTCCTCTATCATTGTGGCGGGCAGCTCCGGATCCTATTTTCACATCGCGGATCAAATCATCCAGATGGACTGCTACGTCCCCGCTGACATCACCGATCTGGCTAAAAAGGAAGCGCAGAACTTTCCGCTGGAGTCACAGCCGCTGCCCATGCCGTCTCTGCCGAATTTTGACCGCCGCCCGTCGGGAGGCATTTTGAAATCCCAGGACCGGATCAAGATGAAAACCATGGGAAAAGACGCCTTCTCCCTCAACCGGGACACGGTGGATCTTCGCTCTGTAGAACAGCTGACAGACAGCGAACAGACCACCGCTCTTTCCTACTGCCTGCGGTACGCCCTTCTTACCCTCTGCGATGGAAGGAAGGATCTTCGCGCCGTGGCTGCCGCCCTGGAAAAACAGATTTTGGAAAAGGGCATGGAATCCCTGGGCGGCAGCACAAAATCCAACGCCGATATGGCCCTTCCCCGTCCCCAGGAAATCTTCGCCTGTTTCAACCGCTTCCGCGGCCTGAAGATGAAATAAAGCCCCTGTATCTTCATTTTACAGCAGGCTCGCCAAAAAAGAAAGGTTCTGCTCATCACAGAACCTTTCTTTGTATGTCTGCAAAGCAGACAAAGATGAAATTCAAAAAAGAAATGATTGCCTACGCTCTCTTTTTGCTGCGAAAAGATACCACTGCCATACCAGCCAGCGCTGCCGCTGCGATTACCGCTGCCATGGACAGAGCGGAAGTTTCACCTGTTTTCGGCGAAGTAGCAGATCCGGACGTCTGGGAAGAAGCGCCTGCCGCTGTGCTTCCCGCCGCTGCATTGCCGTCCACCACAAAAGCTACCGGTGAAAGGGAATCAAACGTTGCCGTGATCGTTCCGTTTCCTGCCTTGGACTCTACCACTTCCCATGCGCCTGCCGCGGTATCATAATGAAGCACCGCCACAGTGGAGTCTGCCGTCACGCCGGTCACATTAAAGGTAATCGTCACCGGAAAAACCGTACCCTCCGGAACGGTAACATCCTTCACGTCCACCACCTGCATGCCTTCCACGAAAGCATCCCCCAGCAAATTTTGCACAAAAGCGGAATCCTTCACCTGTTCCACCGCCGCCTGATACTCTGCCGGAACCTCACTCAAAGTCACTTCGACTGCATCTCCATCCGCATTTGTCCCTCCAAAAACGCCGGTCACCACACCGCTCACTTCCGGACTGGGCTGTGCAAACACGGACGCCGCTGTTGACAGGCAAAGAACAGCCGCGCACAATACTGCTGTCAGTTTTTTCATCATCGCACATGACCTCCTGGTTCATCTTTTTTATGTTTCGAAAAACATCTTTGTAGCCTATTATAACACTACTCCTCCACTTTGTAAAACATTTCTAGTAAAATCTGGGTCAATTTTTCCTCATTTACGATAAATTCTTCGTGCTCCTCCCCTTTTACGGATTCTCCTGGAACATACTGCGTTTCCTCCGACAGGAACTGATAGTTCACGAAGCTGTCGATCTGCTGTCCATCCATATCTGTCACCATATAGGGACGCAGGTAGGAAGAAAACCGTTCATAATAGCTGTCCTCTTCCCCCGCCGCATTTTTCAGTGCAGAAAACAGCGCCGTGATATACTGCACCTGACGCTCCATCCGTTCATTATTGCTGCCGGCCACATTCGTATCGCGATAGCGGACATACCGCTCCGCCTGTTCGCCGTTCAGCGTCACCTTAGCTCCGCTGGCAAAAGCCGGATCGATCGCCGTATAATCCTCCGGAATCGTAAGCGTCACTCCGCCCACTGCATCGTTGAGACTGCCAATGGCATCTATATTTAATGAAAGGTAGGCGTCGATTGGCACATCCTGCAGCAGCTCTCCCACTGTCTTTTCCATGGCCCAGCAACTGCTTTTCTCCCCGTTCCCATAAGCATACTGGGTGGCAAGCTGCGCTTCCACCGAGGTAAAATAATTTCCTGAGACATCATAAAGATCCACCTGGGTCATACAGTCACGGGAAATCTGCAGCACCCGACCGGTTTCCGTCTCCTGATCCAGTGATAAAATCATGATGCAATCCGCCTGCCCTGCCGTTCCCGGTGTATCCTGCAGCGTGACTTCCTGTTCCTTATCCACACCCAGAAAAAGGATGTTGGTCAGATTCTCATTATAACGATACGTCTTCCCCTCATAGGTCACCTCGTTGCGCGTGGCAGTCTGGGCAGGAGGCGTCTGTGACTCCTCCTGTACCTGTTCCAGCTCCCTCTGGCGTCCAGCCACCAGTCTGCCCGCCGTCACCCCCAGTACGACGATCACCGCCAAAGCCACCCCGACCAAAATCACCGAAATCACTTTTTTATTTTTCATCTATCAACACTGCCTCCACCAAAAAACGCTGCTCATCGTTTCCGTTGCAGGTAGACAAGGTCAGAACTCTGTCGTCCCCCGTCACTTGCAGCCGCTCGTTCCAGGTAGCGGAAAAATCTTCCTGGTGCAAAGAATCCAAAAACGACTGAAGCTGCATCCGATCCCTGCCGTCATAACTATGAAGAATATGGCGATTATCATAAGTAACCGCCGCAAATATCTGATAGGTATACTGATGCTGCGGCGTATAGATCAGAATCTGACCGTGTTCTTCCATATACTCCCGGTCAGCGTACGCGTCCAGCCCGCCGAACATGGAACCGTCACGCATATTATGGCCGTAGATCACCGTATTACAGTCCGTAAAATCCCGGCTGCTGCAGCTTTCCGTATAGAGAGAACCCGGAAGCCCCCGGACCTCTTCCACAGTCCGGTTCAGGTAGTAATCATCATCTCCCTCCCGCTGCAGTACCGGATAATCCACCTGCGTGCCGGGGATCCGGATCCAGGCGTAAATATCCGGGTTTTCTGCCTGCAAGGAAGCAAAATCAACAGGAATCTGCACCTGAGCTGTCTCATTGTTCTCCTGCTGCTTTTGCATCTTTTTCCCATCATCCTGTCCGTCAGCCGCCAAAGACGGCGCCGGAGAAACTGTTTCCACAGCCGCTTCCTCTGCCATCTTTTCATATACCTTCTCATTTTGTTTCACCGACAGATAATAGGTGGCCGCAAAAGCGCCGGCTCCCAAAAACAGTGCCAGACAGATACCGAAAATCACTTTCTTTTTCATGAATCTTTGGCCCGCTTCTCTTCGGTATGGCGTCTGCCCTTTCTGGCCGGGATGACCGCCAATGTATTCAGACCCAGATACCGCTGCACCTCTTCCTGATTCTTGATATTATCATTCCTGATATACTGAATCGTCACATAAACCGCAACCAAAAGAATACCGATCAGCACACCAAACGCCGTATTGCGCATCAGATTTGGACTCACCGGCTTCTCGGCTACCTCGGCCTCTTCTACCGTCGTAGGCGGATCAGATTTCATGATATAGGCCATCTGATCTGCCGTCTCGGCCGCCACAGCATTGGCGACGATACAGGCCACAGAAGGATCTGGATCTGTTGCTGTGATCACCAAAATACGGGTATCCGCCGCATTGGTCACCGTCAGCATCCCTTCGATCTTTTCCCTTGTCAGCGTTATTCCGTCCTCCTCTTCGATGCGTTCCAACGCGCCGTCGATCACCGGCTTGCTGGTGGCAATCACTTCAAAATCCGCCGTCAGCTCCGTACTGATCTGAAAATCTGCAAAGGATGTGACACTGGTGGTTTTTGACAGAATGTACAGCATAGCCTGCGACTCATACTGCGGCGTGATCAGAACCACCGTTGCGATCAGGGCCAGAAGGCCGCAGATCGCCGCGGCGATGAGAAAAGCCCACCATCTTCTAAGCGCCTCCCGCAGCAGCGCGCCCAGATCAATCTCTATTTCGTCTTTGTCCAGTTTTTCCA
>DSLMC04102__coassemble_4464_pt1 | contig 5234 bp, 7 predicted proteins | sample DSLMC04102__metabat2_low_PE_042 | metagenome-assembled genome bin DSLMC04102
AATATCTGAATATTCTACGAAAAGATACCTAACTCTGAAATCATCTAAAATGTTTCCCCGCCAAGCCGCTGACGGGGATTTTTACGTCAAAACCATATCTATACATACCAAGACTCGACGAGCATGCTTATTTTGTTATCCATATAAGCACGTTTGTCTGTTTTTGGTACATCAGAATTTGTCCATATCCGATTGACTGGCCAGCTGCTTATAGGGGTAGCTGTCATTCTGGTTCTCAATCATCATCTCCTCCACCATCCCAATCGTGAGCAGGTCAAGCTCCTGAATACTAAGCCCCAGCTGGACACAGCGGAGCATGAACAGGGCCGTTGTCATTTCCCGCTCACTTTTGCGAGGTTTTTTCTTGCTTCCACCGTGGTCTGCACGTTCAGCCCCCACAGGTCAATGAGCTGGGGAAGGATCTGATAGATGGAAAAAGTGTTGAACTGGTCCAGGAAGTCCTCCGGGTTATCCGGCACCTCCTCCGGGCTTGCATGACGGGCCATAAGCCACGCCAGGTCCTCAAACAGCTCCAGGCTGAACAGGACCATGTTGGAAGCCATCGTCTACCGTGGGGAAGCGGAAGGAAGTACAAACTACCGGCAGGCCATCAGCTGGTCACTGGATATCAACACTGCTTTCTTCTTTGCCTGCAGGCACGGAGACCAAAACCACGCCAGGATTATTCGAGCCAGGATCCGCAAGCGGGACGTCATCGCACTGAACCTGGACAGCAGGGAAAAAGAAATCATTGCGGTTCCGGGCATCCCCTTCGATGTGACTGTCGAGCGTCTGATCGGCCCGGATTCTCCCTTGGTTATGCCATTTCGTCATTTGGATGAGTATCGAAAAGGAGTAGAGCAGATCCGGCGTTTATACAAACTCTACCAACGGAATGGAACGGGTCACGGCAAGTTCCACACCGCACGGATCCTCTTCCTTGCCCTTGCGATCATCCAGGCTGGGAAAATAAAGCTGAATCCGATGGAACGGACGCAGCTTTTAACCGCTATCGTTTTCCATGATATTGGCAGGGAGGATGACGGTGTGGACGATGACCACGGGAAAGCCAGCCGGGAAGTCTATGAAACCAGCGTAGGTAAGTCGCTGGATCCCGCCGTCAGCTTTCTAATCGAATATCACTGTCTTGATGACAATCTGGCAGAAGAATACCTTAAAACCACAGAAACGATCCGGGCCAAAAAACGCGCCTGGCTCCTGTATCAGATCTTAAAAGACGCGGATGCCATCGACCGGGTAAGATTCGGGATTTATGATCTGGATGTCAACCAGCTCCGGCTCCCCATCTCACACAAACTTGTCCCATTGGCGGTTGCCGCTGTGACCGGGATCAAGATATAATGAACGAATAATTGATGAGTCGCATGGAATAGAGGGAAAGACCCGCTGTGGAACCAGTATTGGTTTTCCAAAGCGAGTCAAACTGCCTACAGGAATGAACTACTCATGTTGATTATTTAAGGTTGGTTATCTTCCTTCTACTATTCGTCATCCTCTTTACTGGGAATAAAGACAAGGATCGGCTCATAATCTCCTTCCCTGTTCGTACGCCAGGTAATGCCTTTCTTTTCACTGATCATTCTGCTTTCTCCTTAATCCCATATTTCTTTACAATTTCTATTGCTTTCATATTCCCTGCCGCCTTTCCGGATATAATTAAGTGGTTTCTATTTCTCCATCAGTTCCATCATCAGACGCGCCCCGACTTTCATTCCCTCTACATACCCCTGCTTCTCATAAGCCGCACATAAAGAATAAACAATACCCATGTACTCATCCGCTTCTTCGTCTGTCCTGGCTAAGTTTCTCAGCTTTTGATCCAGCGGGTCTATGATTTCCTTAAACTCCGGGGTCTCCGCTGTGTCGTATTCCGTAAATGCCTGGTAGAGAAGCTCCAGCAAGCTCTCCACATTGCCGCAGTAGTCCGACGGATTATCTCTCAGATAGTTCCTTATCTGATCCGAAGGGCAATCTGTGAAATTCTCCGGCATCTGGCCCTTCACTTTTTCCACAATCCCCGCAGCATCCGCATCCCGTATTCCCCATACTCTTCTGTCCATTATTTATCACCTGCCTTTCCTGTCCTGCCTCGCATCATCAAGGCTGTGGTGATATTACCTCTAAGGTTTATACATAGCAAGTGAATCTTTTTTTCGTTTCAATCTAAATGAAAAGCACAATGCTCCTGACTCTGTCCAATCCCTGCGCTGCGATATCTTCTACGAATGCCCTCCATGTTTTCCTCTCTTTTTTATTTTCTGCAGCCCTTTCATCCGCTTTACCCTCTCCATAACCGCATTCGCAATCAAACACCCGAACAGACATCCAAAACTATTGTGAAACATGTCATCCCACTCAAAGAGTCCCCGCCTAAAAATCAATTGGCTTACCTCTATGGCAGCAGAAATAAGCGCTCCCATCATGAATGCCATGGAAGGCCTGAGCCGCCTGTCAAAAATAATTGGCAGCAAAACACCCGCAGGCAGCAGCAGGAGGATATTCAAAAGATTCTCAACCAGCAGGCTCCTGCTGTGATTTACAAATACCTCATACCAGGACCAGAATGGAATCAGCTCATACTGGCGCACAGTGGGCATCCTTGTAAAGACGGTAGAAGCAAACACCACTCCAAGATAGATGAGCAAGGCCAGAATCGCCAGCGCCTGATAGATCTTTATCTGATGGCGATGGGCCGCTCGGATGCTAAAAAAAGAGCAGACCGCCAGAATGACCAGGAAGAGAACAATCTCCCTCATTGGCCATGGTCTGTTATGGGCCGTCCAAATCTGATAGATATCCATATCCTGCCTCCTTCCGCTTCACAGCTTTAAAATCTGTAAATTCTGTCCTTTCATGATCCGCTCCACCGTGAGATGTATATTTCAGATAAACTGACCATCCTTCACGGTCAATCTGATCACCTTTCACGGTCAATCTGATCACCTTTCACGGAGATTCAGATCACTGATCTCGGAGAGGGATAGTCGGCGATCAAAGTCATTCTTATAATGATAATGGCACACATTCGTGTGACTATCATTTAAGGAGGACGATGATCATGGTAGATTATCGCGAAATCCTGAGGCTCCAGAGCCTTGGACACAACATCACTCAGATCGCCGGATCGCTGCACAACTCCCGCAACACCGTAAGAGAAGTAGAACGGCTTGCGGATGAGAAAGGCATCCGGTGGCCGCTTGGAGAGGAGGTGACAAATCCACAGCTTTATGTTCTGCTTTATCCGGAACGACAGGAAAAAGCAAATGTTTATCTGGAACCGGACTGTGCCTGGATCCACCGCGAACTGGCGAAAAAAGGAGTGAACCTGACATTGCTTTGGAAAGAATATCAGGTCAATTGCTCCAATGTCGGGCGTGTCCCATACCAGTATACACAGTTTTGTGACATTTACCGGGCATGGGCAAAAAAATCCAAAGCTACGATGAGGATCCATCATAAGCCCGGAGATGCCATGGAAGTGGACTGGGCAGGCGGGACACTGCCGATCAAAGATCCTGTTACTGGAGAGACTGTTCCCGCATACCTTTTTGTAGGGGTCCTTCCCTGCAGCTGCTATGTTTATGCTGAGCTCTGCAGTGACATGAAGTCTGAAAACTGGCTGCTCTGCCATGTACATGCCTATGAGTATTTCGGCGGCGTACCCAGGCTGACGATCCCGGACAATCTCCGTACCGGTGTGCTGAAAAATACCCGCATGGATACCGTCCTGAACCGCAGCTATACAGAACTCGCAGACCACTATAGCACTGCAGTAGTCCCTGCCCGCGTTCGCCGTCCACAGGACAAGAGCCATGCCGAGGGCAGTGTCTCCTATGCGTCTACGTGGATCCTGGCGGCACTGCGGAACGAAATCTTCTTTTCCCTTGCCGATGCCAAAGAGGCAGTTGCTGAAAAGCTGGAAGAGCTCAATGGTTATGCCTTTAAAAAGCGGGAAGGGAACCGCCGCGATGCTTATATCCATGAGGAAAAAGAATTCATGCAGCCGCTTCCTGACAATCCCTATGAACCGTCTCTCTGGTCGGATCAGACAGTTCTTCTTGATTATACCGTAACTGACGGATTAAACAAGTATTCTGTCCCCTATGATCTGATCGGGGAATCGGTCAGCGTCCGTGTCACGCGCAATACACTGGAAGTATTCTTCCACGGGAACCGGGTGGCTGTCCATCCAAGAGAGGCCGGCCGTAAGCGGGACCCGGTCATGATAACCTCGCATATGCCGGAGAACCATCGGCAGTATCTTACCTACACGAAAGATGATTTCCAGTCCTGGGCTTCCACGATCGGCCCCAATACAGAAAAAGTCGTCCGCTTCTTCCTGGAATCCGGAAAGGCTCCTGAGCAGGGCTTTAAGTCTTGTGTCAGCCTGAAAAAATATGCAGACCGATACAAAGTTGAGCGGATCGAAGAAGCATGTCGGCAAATCCTTTTGTTTAGTGGAGATCCTTCCATCCGTGGGATCCAGGCCTTGCTGAAATCCCCGGTAAAGAAAGATGTGAAAACAGATCCATCATCCATCCAAAGGACAAATCACCGCCGGAGCCGCGGCTTTACCCGTGGCGCAGAACAGTTCCGGGAAGGAGGCGATGAAAAATGATCAACCTCTCAACCGTCAAAGAACTGCGTGCCCTGCGGCTTCCCGGTATGGCCCGGGAATTGGAGTCACAATTGGAAGAACCTCAGCGTTATAAAGCGCTCTCCTTTGAGGACCGTCTGGCTCTTCTCGTAGACGCAGAAAGCGTTTCCCGCAGGAAGAACACCATCCAACGCCGGATCCATGAGGCCAGGCTCAGTGAAAGCCAGGCATGTGTGGAAGCGATTGAGTACTATGAAGACCGTGAGCTGGACAAAGGGCTGATCACAAAGCTTGCGACTTGTGCGTATATCCGTGACAACCACCATGTAGTCCTGAAGGGAGCAACAGGTGCGGGAAAATCTTATATCGCAAACGCGCTTGGTGTCGCCGCATGCAGGCAGCTCTATAAGGTCCGCTACGTCCGTATGCCTGATCTGCTGAATGAATACGCGGTTGCCAAAAGCCTGAATACACAAAATAAGGTAAAAAAGGCCTATGCCAGGTTTGACCTGCTGATCATTGACGAATGGCTTCTCCGGCCGCTTCCCGAATCGGAAGCCTATGATCTTCTGGAACTGATTGATGCCTGCAGCCGGAAAGGGGCGCTGATCCTCTG
>DSLMC04102__coassemble_4891_pt1 | contig 4866 bp, 5 predicted proteins | sample DSLMC04102__metabat2_low_PE_042 | metagenome-assembled genome bin DSLMC04102
GTCCTGTGAACCTTCCGTCTGCCGACTGTTTGTTTGGCATTACTTCCTCCCAAGAGTCTATCTGGTACCCAACCGACACTCCTTTTAACGTGCCGCCCCGTACCTTCTGATAGATAAGTTCCGAGCCTTCGTCCGTGTCAAATTCCACCTCGGCCATGCCACGCATGTCCTGGATCCACGCCCGGTTGATCTTCCCGATGACCTTATCCCTGTTGTGATTAAAGAGCAGGCATCCGATTTCATTTAGGCGGGTAAGATCTACCGCCCCGTCTGAATGGTCGAGAATCTCTGTCCCCCACCATCTGTCATATGGCTCCTCCGAAGAGAAGGAAATCACAAACTTGCGCTCATTTCCCTCGCCTTCCATCGCCCGGATGGAATTAACGGTCAGTTCCCTCGTCATCGCCTTCGCCTGCCTCCGATCCGGACTCTTCGCCGGATTCTTCCCCTTCTTCTCCTGGGGCTGTTCCCCCGCCCTCGTCAGCGAGAGCGGCTTTTTTGTCTTCCTCATCTTCGTAGAGTTCTGATTTTGTTTGGTCAAATATCACACCTCCCAAGTCGATACCCTTTTCCTTTGCATATTCGAGCACCTCTGCCATCTCATCTATATGTTCTTTCCAGTCACGCCCCTGTTCTGCGGCAATCTGTTTGAATGTCTTCTGTCCGGTGTTCAGGGCAATCTTGTTTGCATTGGCTTCCTTCTGTGGATCAATCCATTTCTTCGGAGCGATGATCCAGGAGTGCTCGAAGTATTTATCTTTGTTCTCCCAAAAGTCCGCCACATCAATTTCTCCGGCAAGCCAAAGGGAAATAATAAAGGTTTCATAGATTTCATCCATGACCTCCATCAGCAGTTCTTTTTCTTCTGCGTATGTCATATCGTCCTCAATGATTCCCTGCCGGGTGGATGAATAATTGCTTTTTGACATATCACGGCTGGTGGCTTCGTAACTGATACCCTGTCCTGCCGCCACGAGCCGCTGCTGCAGTTCGATGTAGCTTGCAGCGTCCGTGGCCTGCCCGGTCGGGTTTACCACCTGTATCTCATCCCCTGCGTTCAGCTCCTTAATCATTCCAGGAGCGATGGTCTTTCCCTCGTAAACCTGGTGCAGTCCCTGAGGCTGGTTCGTCCGCCCAATGCCCTGGGTCGGGATGGTCTTCTTGATGAAGACGGAAAGGCAGGCGGCGATCCGCTCTTTCACAGAAACCGCCACCATAAATTCGTTGGCATCCCGAATTCTGGTAATGGTCGGACTCATGTCTGAAATCTCCCGCACCTGGGACGGACGGTGTTTTGTGTATAGAAAAATCACATCTTTTGCATCCAGGTATATGGGATTCAGCCCCGACACGCCATCCAGGCTGTACTGCCGAATCCAATATCCGACAGGCTTGTTATATTCATTCATCTCAATGCCGCCAACCACTTTGTTTCCTTTGTGCTTTGGCGACATCTGGGCGTTGTCCAGTTCATCCACCTCGAATGTCTGCAGCTTAAACGGAAGGTACCCGTCCCTGGTGTACCTCTTAACGATCAGGATACCGCCGTCCACTTTCTTACGCTTCACACACATCCTCATGATCTGCATGAATGACTGGGTCCCCGTCACATCACAATTTCTCTTTTTACACCATTTTTTCCATGCAGTTTCGATGGTGTCGTTCATGGCATCACTGCCTGTCTTCGCCTGAAGGGTGTATCCTCCACCTATGACGTTTCGGGTGTACGCCCCAATCACGGAGTTCATCATATCCGAATTGCGCTCCAGATCTCTTGCTCTCGCCCGGACATTATCCCTGCTGTACCGATCTGTAAATTCCGCTGACTGATTTAAAACACGCCAGTTGGCATTCCCGCGACTGTAATCCCCGGCATCGTAATGCCGCTGCTCATCCAGGCATTTTCGCCACGCTTCCCGGCGGGCGCCCCACTCCGGAGAGAAAAAACCAATGATCCCATCTAGCCAGTTCATGACTTCTACCTCCCTTCAAAAACGGCGACATAGGTATCATCCAGAAGTCTGGAGTCTTCCTGTGCCGCCACCTGTGCCGTGAGGTCATTTTTCATGTTGTAAAGCAGGCTCAAATCAGCACGAGTAAGAGACCGTGAACCAATTTTGTATGATTGTCCACCAGCAAGGACCGTATAAATTGCTTTATTTACTTCTTCCAGCATTTCTGCTGCTGTGTAATTCCCTGTATCCACGTTTACCTCCTATATCCAATCGCCTTCATTCTGCTGAATCCAGCCTTCTTCCGGCGCATACTGCTCTTCTTTCTTTTTCGGCTTTTCCTCAGTCTCTGTCAAATAAAGTGATCTGACGCCCATAACGTCCGCCGCTGCCATAGCGTATACCTCACAATCCAAATAATGATTATCAGCATGAGTCGTCTTTTGAACCCATTCCTGCTTCATTTTCCCATTATTGGTACGGACGTTAACTTTATGCTCTGCTGTAACCTGTTCTGCGTATTCTCTGTCACACCCGGCATAAACTGTTAATGCTCTCCTGGGATGTCATGATCCCGCTCTGTCATGCTGACATGAAATTGCCAGGATATCTGTCATGGAATGTTCCCTTTGATGGGGCGGTTATCCGCCCCATCACGGAAGGAATTAGTTCATACATCCATGCTCTGCCAGCACTTTAAGCGCCGAGACGATGGTACAGGCATCTGCCTTTTTCATTCGGCTGTAATGCCGGAGGCGTTCCTCATTCCAGAAGAGATCTGTCAGTGATGAGAGTTCTGTACCAACATCCCAGTTGGGGATACAGAGATAGTTCCCGTAGGAATGCTTTCCTACGATCAGGTGGAAGCGGCTTCCCCTGGCACAGAGTTCTGCCTCACACGGGTTTCCTCTCTGCAGGATCTCAAGACTGCCTTCCCACTGCCGGGGAGAACATCCTTTTCCTTTACAGGTAAATGTGATCATTGGTGTGTGTCACCTCCCAGCATCTCATGTTCAATGATGTAGCGGACAAGGTGCTCATCGATCAGGCGTTTTCCCTGCTGGCTGGCATACATCAGGCTCTTTTCACAGATCCGGTTGATCCGGCGTGGGATCCCGGTGGACTCCTTATAGATATCATCCAGCGCTTTGTCTGTGAAGATGTCCTGCCTGCCGCCGGCATAAGCCAGATGGGACTGGATGTACCGTTCGGTTTCCGCACGGTCCAGATGGGGAAGGACACAGTTGATATCGATCCTCTGCCGGACAGCAGCGTACCGCTGCATCCGGAGTTTATCCCACAGTTCCGTCTGCCCCACAAGGACAAGCGCCATCGGGCTGATGGAATCAAAGCGGTAGTTTAAGAGAAAGCGAAATTCCTCAATGGTCTCCTTCTCCAGAAGATGGGCCTCATCCAGAATGCAGACCACTTTCTTTTTCTGGACGCCGCGGATGATCTCCACTTCCTTCTGGAGCTGCCGCTTTGCGTCACCGCGGTAAAACTTTGATTCAATCCCCAGCTGGTCCAGCATCCCTTTATAGAACCAACGCGGGGTCAGTTTGGAATCCGACAGATACAGGAACAGGTATTCCTCTTTGGGCAGACTGGTCACAAACCGGCGGATGAGCGTGGATTTTCCGCAGCCCGCATCCGCAGTGACTACCGCAAAGAGCTGGCGGTCTGCCGCATAAGCGAGTCTCCCCAGGGTATCCGCCATGGCAGGCGACTCATAAAGGTCGGCAACCGGTGTGTTCCTTGAAAAGGGAGTATGCTCCATCTGGAAAAATGTTTCATACATCGCTGCCACCATCCTTCCTGTACTGGCCGAAGGAGATCGCATCCGCCACCTGCCGTCTGCTCTGTTCATGTTTTTTCTCCAGTGCGGAAAGGAACCGGGAAGCTTCCGTTTCCTGTTCCTGCATGGAGACCGGCAGCGCCGGAGTTTTGGAGCAGAATTCCCCGATCTTTACCGGTTCTGCCTCAAAAGGCGTGATCCCCGGATAGGATACCCTGACCACTTCCGGAGACATCGGGTCGTAGGAAATCTCCACTTTGCAGCCGATCAGGGAAGGTTTCGTCTCATATTTTCTGCCCTGGAAGCTGATGCACGCGCCTTTGTCTACCAGACGGGTCTCGTGATGGAGAAATGCTTCCGCCACTACGCCGGTATCAAGGAATGTCAGGGGACGGCTGTCCCTTCCCCATTCCTGCATCGGTGTGATCCCCTGGGCGGGAACGGGGCTGCCCAGGCTTTCGTAGTACTCACGGATCCCTTCATGGGGCTTCTTGTGGTAGTACTCTTCGAGGAAGATCTCCCAGTACTGGTTCAGCTGTTCCAGCGTCCGGATCTGATGCGCTTTTGCTTCCCTCAGGTACATGTCTACGACTTGATGGAACTTTTCTACCTTTCCTTTTGACTGGCCACTCGCCGGAGGCGCCAGCCGGACGGGAATGCCCAGACGGGAAAGGGACAGGTTCAGCTGTTTTGCTATATACTGGGAACCGCGGTCGAAGTAGCATGTGTCAAATTTTCCGGCTTTCAGGACAGCCTTACGCAACGTGTCTTCAACGATACCCTTTTCCTGATTGTCATAGAATTCTGACTGGATGACATACCGGGAATGGTCATCAATTGCTGAGGAAAGATACGTTTGCACCATCGCTCCATTTTTCCCGATGGGAAGCTTGATCCCATACTTAATATCACATTGGATCAGCATCATCCGGTGCGGTTTGCAGAACCGTTTTGAGGAACTCTTCCTGGCATCGTTGTACATCTGCATCTGCCGGACGCCGAATCCGGCTTTATAGAGATACCTCTCCATCGTGGAACGCTTCAGGACTCCCGGGGCTACACGGCCCTCCAGTTCCAGGATATAGATGATCTGACGGACCGAGCGTTTTGGGACTTCCC
>DSLMC04102__coassemble_6454_pt1 | contig 3942 bp, 2 predicted proteins | sample DSLMC04102__metabat2_low_PE_042 | metagenome-assembled genome bin DSLMC04102
CTAGAGCGCCTGGTTTGGGACCAGGAGGCCGCAGGTTCGAATCCTGTCACCCCGACTGGTAAAAAAACTGACGAAGGATATGCGGGTGTAGTTCAATGGTAGAACACTAGCCTTCCAAGCTAGATACGTGGGTTCGATTCCCATCACCCGCTTTGCATTGCAAAAATGCACCGCTTTTATGTGCTTGTAGCTCAGCTGGATAGAGCAACGGCCTTCTAAGCCGTGGGTCGGGGGTTCGAATCCCTTCAGGCACGCTGTGGTGGGTATAGCGCAGTTGGTTAGCGCGCCAGATTGTGGCTCTGGAGGCCCAGGGTTCGAATCCCTGTATCCACCTTAATAATGGGCTATCGCCAAGCGGTAAGGCACAGGACTTTGACTCCTGCATTCGCTGGTTCAAATCCAGCTAGCCCAGCTATGGGAATGCGAAGTCAGATGTGTATTCCCATTATTGATACCATAACATATGGATGGGATATTAGCTCAGTTGGTAGAGCACTTGACTTTTAATCAAGTTGTCCGGGGTTCGAATCCCCGATGTCTCATGTGAAAAACACTCTGAGAAAGAGTGTTTTTTATTATGTAAAACGAAATGAGAAAAGAAAAGGGGAGGGCGCGCCGTATGGCGCGAACCTCCCTTAATGTTTGCTGTATGGTATTTTACTCCACATCCGGCAGGCTGGCGAAACCAGGCTGCAGATCGGCATCTGTGGGAATATAGTCCGTCATCACGCCGTCGTTGTATTTCTGGTAAGCAACCATGTCGAAATAGCCGGTTCCGGTCAGACCGAAGACGATAGTTTTCTCTTCGCCGGTTTCCTTGCATTTTAAAGCTTCATCGATGGCGACGCGGATGGCGTGACTGCTTTCCGGGGCAGGAAGAGTCCCCTCCACTCTGGCAAACTGTTCCGCTGCCTTGAAGACCTGAGTCTGTTCTACGGAAACTGCTTCCATGAGACCGTCGTGGTAGAGCTGGGAAACGACGGAACTCATTCCGTGATAGCGAAGCCCTCCGGCATGGTTGGAGGAGGGGATGAATCCACTGCCCAGAGTGTACATTTTGGCGAGCGGGCAGATCATTCCGGTATCACAGTAATCATAAGCGAAACGGCCGCGGGTCAGGCTGGGGCAGGAAGCCGGTTCCACGGCGATGATGCGGTAGTTTGCTTCTCCCCGGAGCATTTCTCCTGCAAAGGGGGAGATCAGGCCGCCCAGGTTGGAGCCGCCGCCGGCACAGCCGATGATGATATCCGGCTGGATGTCGTATTTCTTTAAAGCAGCCTTGGTTTCCAGGCCGATGATGGACTGATGCAGAAGCACCTGATTTAAAACGGAGCCCAGTACGTAGCGGTATCCTTCCATGGAAGTGGCCGCTTCCACTGCTTCCGAGATGGCGCAGCCCAGGCTGCCGGAGGTTCCGGGATGTTCGGCCAGAATCTTTTGGCCTACTTTGGTAGTCTCGGAAGGAGAGGGGGTGACGGAAGCGCCGTAGGTTCTCATAACTTCCCGGCGGAAAGGCTTTTGCTCATAAGATACTTTTACCATATATACCCGGCAGTCCAGGTCAAAGTAAGAACATGCCATGGACAGAGCGGTTCCCCACTGACCGGCTCCGGTTTCTGTGGTGACGCCCTTTAATCCCTGCTTTTTGGCATAATAAGCCTGGGCGATGGCGGAATTCAGCTTGTGGCTGCCGGAAGTGTTATTCCCTTCGAATTTATAATAGATTTTGGCAGGGGTGTCCAGAGCCTTTTCCAGGAAGTACGCCCGCACCAGCGGCGAAGGACGGTACATTTTATAAAAATCCTGAATCTCCGCCGGAATATCAAAGTAGGCGGTGGTGTCATCCAGCTCCTGGCGCACCAGTTCATCGCAGAATACGGCGCGGAGCTCATCGAAAGACATGGGCTTTTTTGTGGCTGGATTTAACAGGGGGGCCGGCTTATTCTTCATATCCGCCCGCACATTGTACCATTGCGTAGGCATTTCACTTTCTTCCAGATAGATTTTGTAAGGGATTTTCTTTTCTTCGCTCATGTTTTAATCCTTTCTTGTATCGGTGTGCTGGACTTTAGAGGCGGGCGGCGGATTCCGACTTTGAAAGTCTGGTATAATAAAAATCTCCTGTCCTATCATTTTGATAGGACAGGAGTATCCTGCGGTGCCACCTAACTTCATTCTGTAAAGAATGCACTCATTCATGTACTTTCATACATGTTCCGTTATAACGGGCGGATTCCCGTCGCTCCTACTTGGCGCAGCCGTTCGGTTTGCCCTCGCAAGTCCATTCCCCATTCCTGCACCGCTGCAATCCCACCGCCTGCAGCTCTCTGTGTGTGCCCTTGAAAATGAGTACTACTCTTGTTCACAGGTTTCTTGTCTGTTGATATGGTTACTATACTATGGTAAAAAGGAAAAGTCAAGGCGGGAACGAAAAATTTTGTCTGGTTGCTTCCTGGAAAAGGATATGATATAATAAAACCGTTCATGCGGACATGGCGGAATTGGCAGACGCGCCAGATTTAGGTTCTGGTGTCTTTGACGTGCAGGTTCAAGTCCTGTTGTCCGCATTTCAAAAGCGCCTGGTTTGAGGCGCTTTTATTTATGGGCTTGTTTTCTCTACTGCTGTGTGATATTATTTCTTTACATTCAAACCGACGACTCCGTCGGACAAGCGGCATTTCTGCCGCGGATTATCCCAAAAAACAACAAAATACGGAGCGGACAGCTGTTTCTTTGTATGTTTTTGCACAGATTTTCTTTGCGTTTTCCTTTACAGAAGCGGACTTCTGCTCTATAATGAAAGGAGAATGTGATTTGGCAAACACGAAAAAGAATTTAAGTGACCTGACGCTTCTGGACCGCTTCCTCTTTGCCGAGGCAGTGGAGGATCCGGAAATCATGCAGCTGATCCTGGAGATCATCCTGGAACGGGAAGTCCGCCTGGATGGCCTGCCCCAGACGGAGAAGGAGGAACGGGATTCGCCCCGGTACCGCCATGTCCGGCTGGACGTCTGGGCCAGGGATCTGGACAACCGCGTCTACGACACGGAAGTACAGAAACGCAATACCGGCAACCTGCCCCGGCGCAGCCGCTACTACCAGAGCCACATCGATGTGAAGCTGCTGGAGCCGGGGACGGTGGATTTCAGCCTTCTGGGCGATGTCATCCTGATTCTCATCGCCCCCTTCGACCTGATCGGCGATGGCTGTTACCGGTACACGTTCCAGATGTGCTGTATGGAAAACAAAGAGCGGATCCTGGAAGACGGCGCGGTACGGATTTTTCTTAATACCCATGGGAAGAATCCTAAGGAGGTCAGCCCGGAGCTGGTGCAGCTGCTCCATTTCATGGAGCATACCAACGAGGCTCCGCCTGCCGACGGGGAGTGTGAGAAAGTCCAGCGGCTGCGCAAAAAGATTGAAGCGATCAAGTCCAATGAAGAGGTAGGTGTACGTTTCATGCAGGAATGGGAAGAACGGGAACTGGAGCGGATCGATGCCCGCAAAGAAGGAGAGAAAATTGGCGAAGAGCGTGGAGAACAGCGGGGTCTGGAGCGAGGGGAGCAGAACAAACTGCGAAATCAGGTGGCGAAAAAGCTGGCGAAAAACCAGTCCTTGGAGAAAATCGCCGAAGATTTAATGGAGGATCTGGAAACGATCCGGGAAATTGCAGATAATCTGTCCGTAAAATGAGACAACCATAATTTCGCAGGGAACTGCCGCAGATGCGGCAGCTTTCTTTTCTGATTAAAGCGTTGCATTTTCCCATCGGATATGATACTATCATTTTATTTCAACCGACGGTTCCGTCGGACAAGCGGCATTTCTGCCGCAAATGATCCCAAAAAACAATAAAATACGGAGCGGTGGGCTGCTTCTTCCTCGTATTTTGCACAGATTTTCTTTGCATTTTCCTTTACAGAAGCGGACTTCTGCTCTATA